>JGI25321J50212_10000271_pt1 | contig 72571 bp, 71 predicted proteins | sample AutmiccommuBRH23_FD_50212 | JGI IMG/M metagenome (IMG submission 50212)
GACGATATTAAAAAGCTGGTCCCTGAAGGTATTGTGGGCCGGGTACCCTACAAGGGCGACCTTTATGAGAGTATCCACCAGTTCGTTGGGGGGCTCAGGGCAGGGATGGGTTATTGCGGCGCAAAGGACATCCCCACGCTCAAAGAGAATGGCAGGTTTGTTAAAATCACTGCCAGCGGGATCAATGAAAGCCACCCGCATAATGTAACCATTACCAAGGAATCGCCGAATTACAGCAGGTAAGGGGGACCACCGGTGCAGGAGCTTTCCCCTGAATTCAGGAGATCTTATTTGCCCTGGCTGCTATAAGTCTGCCAATCGGTGTCCTTGTAGATATTATCACCGAAATAACGTGCAATATTCAAAAACGGCTCCGGTTTCTGGTACCCGGGAACGGGCGACAACATATTCATGCTTTCATCCAGGAATACTACGGTAGGGTAGCTCAACCGGCCCTGCATCAGCGCCGCGGCAAATTCATGGTAACCCTTTCTGCCCTGGGGGACAAATTTAAAAGTCTTGCCCTTAAACTCTATGGGATCCTTCCCTTCCCCGTCAAGTTTTACCATATAGAAATTCCGGTTCATATAATCGGCCACCTCAGCATTCTGAAAGGTGTCCTTGTCCATTTTCTTGCACCATCCGCACCAGTCGGTATACACGTCGATAAAGATCTTCTTCGGGTTTTGCTCCGTCAGGGCAAGGTTGGCCGCCTGCTCCCAACTGAGCCAGTTAACCTGCTGGGCCTGAATCCCCAGGGAGAAAAGCGCGATCACTAACAAAAGCACGTAGGAACGGAAAGCAGGGGTATTTTTTTGCATCTTCTTGATTTATATTGGAATTAGTCCAACAACTATACCAAAAATAACGAATTTTTTCCAGCTTTATTTTTTACCGGCTCGCACTTAAACCCGCCTTTAGATGGATGAAATAGCCAGACAACCTCAGATTACACGGCCCGGGGTCCTGTCGGCGTACGTTAGGGAGCAGTTTTGGCTAAGCCTGTTTAACGTCTACCCCGGCCTTAACAGGGGTAAAAACATCCCCTATATCCACCTGATTCCTGATGAGGTCGTCAAATGTTTCCCTTTCACGGATAAGGTAGGCCTTGCCCTGATGCCACAAAACTTCCGGCGGCCGGAAACGGGAATTGTAATTGCTGGCCATGGTATGGCAGTAGGCCCCGGCATTTCGAAAACAAAGGATATCCCCCTCGCTGATTTCGTTGATGCGCTTGTTGTTGGCAAAGGTGTCCGTTTCACAGATGTACCCAACCACAGAGTAATATCGTTCCCTGCCTTTTGGGTTGGAAATATTTATAATCTCGTGTATGGCCCCGTAAAACATGGGTCTGATCAGATGGTTAAAGCCTGAATCCACGCTTGCGAATACCGTGGATGTGGTTTGCTTCACCACATTCACTTTGGCGAGGAAAAATCCTGCCTCGCTCACCAGGAATTTACCTGGCTCAAAAGCGAGGGTCAGTTCCCTCCCGTAATCTTTGCAGAAGTCATTGAATCGTTTGGTAAGTTTTTGCCCCAGTTCTTCTATATTGGTCTGGATATCCCCGGCTTTATACGGCACCTTAAAGCCGCTGCCGAAGTCTATGAATTCGAGGTCGGGGAAATTCCGGGCGGTCTCGAACAGGATCTCGGATGCGTATAGGAAGACGTCAATATCCAGGATATCGCTTCCGGTGTGCATATGGATCCCGTTGATCTTCATTTTGGTAAGCTCAGAAATACGCAGCAGGTGGGGGATCTGATGGATACTGATCCCGAACTTGGAATCGATATGGCCCACGGATATTTTGGAGTTGCCCCCGGCCATTACATGTGGGTTGATCCTGATACACACAGGGATATCAGGATGCTTGCTTCCGAATTGCTCAAGGATGGAAAGGTTGTCTATATTGATCTGTACCCCCAGAGCCGCAGCTTCTTCGATTTCCTCAAGGGAGACGCCGTTGGGGGTGAAAATGATATCCTCCGGGTCGAACCCTGCAAGCAGTCCCAGTTTAACCTCCTGAATAGACACGGTGTCCAGCCCGGAACCCAGACTATTCATAAGTTTGAGGATGGCTACGTTCGATAAGGCCTTTACCGCATAATTAAGTTTTAAGCTCTTAACATCCCTGAACGCGTGGGTCAGTCGCCCGAATTGCGATGTTATCTTTTCCGAATCGTATACATAAACGGGATCCCCGTATTTTTTGGCAATACCCAGCAGGTCTGCATGCTTCATCTTCTCTTTTTTGGCAAAACTAGCGCACCTGCGGCTGTCCGGCAAATTAATTATCACCTTTATTGAAAAATACAACAAAAAGTTTCAATTGTAACAAATTGTAAAAATCTGCACCCGGCCCCCACGGAATAATTTTGTAGTTTTATTGGAAAATTGTGTCATGTACCTGCCATTATTCCCATTACAATCGGTTTTTTTCCCGGGGGAGAGCGTGCCGCTACATATTTTTGAGGACCGATACCGCCAGTTGATCCACGACTGCAGGGAGGAGGCCCTCACTTTTGGGATTCCGGTCTTTATGAACAACCACATTTCCTATGGCACGGAAGTACAGCTGGTTGAGATTGTCACCACCTACGACGGGGGCGAAATGGATGTGCTGTGTGTGGCACGACAGGCTTTCAGGGTGCTGACTTTCGACAATGAAATGGATGGAAAGATGTATGCCGGGGGAAAAGTTGAATTCCTGGATAACGTGAACGACGGGGATTTAAAGAGCAAGGAGGAAGTACTGCTAAAGCTGCAGCAGTTGTACCAGCTTATGGATGTATCCTATACACCTCCGGACCCAGCCAAATTCAACAGTTTTATGCTGGCTCATAAGATGGGCCTGTCTTTTGAGCAGGAACACCTGCTCTTGCAGATTCCGAGGGAAAGTGAAAGGCTCAAGTTTATCAGCACCCACCTGAACAGCACCATAGAGGTGTTGAAGGAGGTTAACCGCACCAAGGAATTAATTGAATTAAACGGCCATTTCAGGAATTTCGATCCCCTCGATTTCAGGAATTTCAAACTTTAGGCCGGTAGCGGGTTATTAGATTAGGGTAAATGCACCCGGTTTCCTATTTTTGCATCCAAACCAAAGACCATCATATATATGAATCTTCACGAATATCAGGGAAAAGAGATCCTGGCTAGTTTTGGCGTCCGAATCCAGAGAGGACTTGTTGCCCATAACGCTAAGGAAGCCGTTGATGCGGCCAAACAGCTCACCAGGGAAACAGGAACCGGCTGGCACGTTATCAAGGCGCAGATACATGCGGGTGGCCGTGGCAAGGGAGGTGGTGTAAAACTGGCCAAAAACCTGAAGGAAGTGGAAGAAATAGCGGGGAATATTATCGGGATGAACCTGATAACACCCCAAACACCCAAAGAGGGGAAAAAGGTTCACCAGGTACTCGTGGCCGAGGATGTGTATTACCCCGGAGACAGCGAAACCAGTGAATTCTATATGTCGGTCCTGTTAAACAGGGCCAGGGGCAGGAATATGATCATGTATTCCACCGAGGGGGGGATGGACATAGAGGAAGTGGCCGAAAAGACCCCCCATCTGATCTTTACGGAAGAAATAGACCCTGCAACCGGCTTACTGGCTTTCCAGGCCCGGAAAATTGCATTTAACCTCGGATTATCAGGAACGGCTTTCAAGGAGATGACCAAATTTGTCACTTCCCTTTACAAAGCCTATGTGGAAAGCGACGCCAGCCTTTTCGAGATCAACCCCGTTCTTAAAACTTCGGATGATAAAATCATGGCTGTTGATGCCAAAGTAGCCATAGATGACAACGCCTTGTTCCGCAGGAAGCAATATGCAGAAATGCGCGACCTCCGGGAGGAAAACCCCATTGAAGTCGAAGCCCGTGCGGTAGGGCTCAATTATGTGGATCTGGACGGGAACGTAGGCTGCATGGTTAATGGAGCCGGTTTGGCCATGGCTACGATGGATCTCATTAAAATGGCCGGGGGGGAACCGGCGAATTTTCTCGATGTCGGGGGTACGGCCGATGCTAAAAGGGTGGAGGAAGCCTTCAGAATCATTCTGAAAGACCCGGCGGTCAAGGCTATACTTATCAATATTTTCGGGGGTATCGTACGCTGCGACAGGGTTGCCCAGGGGGTAGTGGATGCTTATAAAAACATGGGGGATGCCATAAAAATTCCCATCATTGTTCGCCTGCAGGGAACAAACGCCGAACTTGCTAAGGAAATAATAGATAATTCGGGACTTGCCGTCCATTCGGCCGTTCAGTTTCAGGAAGCCGCAGACAAGGTCAAGGAAGTACTCTCCTGATAGGAGAAAACACTTTAGAATTCAGGCGATGTTCTATGGGCATCGCCTTTTTTATGATTCCGTAAGGCTTGCCCCGGTGCACAGGTGAAATAGTGGGAGGAATCCGGTCCTGTCAGGGTTTTTTATCGCCGCGGAATTTATCCCTTGCGGGCTTCTTTTTGACTTTGGTTTGTTTGGCACCAGGCGCTGGTTCCTTTTTTGTTCCGGTCGTGGTCTTCATGTAATCCCGTTTACCTGCCAGGAATTCCCCCGGGTCTTTTGGCTGCTCCCTGGTGCCACGGAGGTGGATCACCAGGCCGTTCAGGAAGTTGCGCAGCACCTGGTCTCCGCACGGCTGGTATTTGGGGTGCCCTTCCTTGCGGCAGAAGGCCCCGATCTCGCTTTTGGAGATCCGGAAATCAACAAGTCCCAGGATATCTACTATCTCGTCATCCCTGAGCATCAGTGCTACCCGCAGCTTTTTTAGGATTTCGTTATTTGTCATATGTAATTTTTGCGCAAGGTAGCACAAATCGCCGGGATGACTCAGGTATTGCCTGATTTGGACTATGTTTACATACGATTTTTCCTTTTTACAAGTTATTTACATAGTATCCGCAGTAATTTTCAATAGTATCTGCAAGGGATGAATACCTACGAAGAAAAATTAAGTATCCTTTCCGAACTGATCGCCTTTGCCATGGCCGATGATGTGGTAAGGGTATCCGAGTATAAATTCCTCCTTGATGTCGCCCTGCAATTAGGCGTTGACAAGGATACTTTTGATTCGCTCTTCCGTAAAAGGGCCAAAAAGGTGATCCTCAGGCCCCAGTCTGAACGCATTGTGCAATTTCATCGTCTGTTGCTGCTGATGAACATAGACAGCGAACAACACGATACCGAGGTCCGCAGGCTCCATAATATCGGCCTTCGTATGGGCCTCCCGCCTTCGGCCATAGACCAGGTTCTGATGATCATGCACCAGTACCCGGACATGATCGTTCCCCCTGATGTGCTGATTAATATCTTCAAGGCACATTACAACTGATTTTTCGGACAATATGACACGATAAACAGGAAGTTTAATGCCAAAACGGCACTTAATCAGGCTTGGTATATACTTTGTCAAGTATTAGATGAACCTTAAACTATCGTCTAATAAAAACATAAAGTCATGAGTATCGTAAGAAGAAATCAATTGTTGTTTCCTTCCTTAATGAATGAAATGTTCAAGCCCGATTGGTTCGGGGGGATGGAAAATTTCAGCAACACGCTGCCAGCAGTGAACATCCGTGAAAATGAGCGCGATTTTGAGTTGGAACTTGCTGTTCCCGGGAAGAAAAAGGAAGATTTTAACATTGAAATAGATAATAACGTATTGACTATTTCACTGGAAGAGAAGAAGGAGGATGAAGTTAAAGATAAGAATTATACCCGCAGGGAATTCTCCTATAGCTCTTTCAAAAGGGCCTTTACCCTTCCTGAAACCATTAACGAGGACAAAATCAATGCGGCTTACACAGACGGGATCCTGAAGTTTACGCTTCCCAAAAGGGAAGAGGCCCTGCCCAAGCCAAAGCGGATGATTGAAATAGAAAATTAATATAAAAGCTTATGTGGTACCCGCCTGACGGATACCCATAATGGTTGGTTTGTTTAGTTGGTTAGTTAGGAAGAGCGTTCCGGAGATCCGGGGCGCTCTTTTTTTTATGATTCTTGTCCCTGCAACATCTTTATCTCATCCCGGAGCTTTGCCGCCTGCATAAAATCGAGATCCATAGCGGCTTTTTCCATGGCTTTTCTTTTATCGCGAATCAACTTTTCCCGTTGTTCGCCCGTGAGGTACTGCGGATCGGGTTCTGCCGCCCTGAGTTCTTCTTTCTCAAAATGAAAGGCGGATACCGAATTTTTTGAAAGCGCATTGTCCAGGCTTTTTTTCAGAGCGGTAGGGGTTATGTTGTGTGCTGCATTGTATGACAATTGTTTTTCCCGCCTGTAATTGGTTTCGTCAATGGTCTTCTGCATACTGTCTGTTACCTTATCCGCATACATGATTGCCTTGCCGTGCAGGTGCCTTGCTGCCCGGCCAACGGTTTGGGTCAGGGACCTGTTGCTCCTCAGGAATCCTTCCTTGTCGGCATCGAGGATGGCTACCAGGGAAACTTCGGGGAGGTCCAGCCCTTCCCGCAGCAGGTTCACACCTATGAGCACATCGAAGACGCCTTTTCTGAGATCCTGCATGATTTCCACCCTTTCAAGGGTATCCACATCGCTATGGATATACCGGCAGCGCACATCGATACGTGCCAGGTATTTCGCCAGTTCTTCGGCCATGCGTTTGGTGAGCGTGGTCACCAGGGTGCGCTCGTCCTTTTCCACCCGTTGCTGGATTTCTTCCACCAGGTCGTCTATCTGGTTCAGGCTGGGGCGTACTTCTATTTCAGGGTCCAGCAGGCCGGTAGGGCGGATCACCTGTTCCACATAGACCCCCAGGCTGTGTTGCAGTTCATAGTCGGCCGGGGTGGCACTTACATAGATGACCTGGTTCTGCAGGGCCTCGAATTCTTCAAATTTAAGAGGGCGGTTGTCCATGGCCGCGGGCAGTCGGAAACCATAGTCCACCAGGTTTTCCTTCCTCGACCGGTCCCCCCCGTACATCGCATGTACCTGGGGGATGGTAACATGGCTTTCATCAACCACCATAAGGTAGTCCTCCGGAAAGTAATCAAGCAGGCAGAATGGCCTTGTCCCCGGTTCCCGTCCATCCAGATAACGGGAGTAATTTTCTATGCCTGAGCAATACCCCAACTCCCTGATCATTTCCAGATCAAAGTTCGTGCGTTCTTCCAGCCGTTTCGCCTCCAGGTGTTTCCCGATCCCTTTAAAATAATCCACCTGTTTAACAAGGTCCCCCTGTATAAGGTGAATGGCGTTCTGGAGTACGTCCTGGGACGTAACAAACATGTTGGCCGGGTAGATATTCAGGCTTTCATAAGGCTCCAGTTTGTTGTTCCTGTATGGGTCGAAAGCCTCAATTTCTTCAATCTCATCCCCAAAAAAATGGACGCGGAAGGCATGATCCGCATAGCCGGGGAAGACATCCACCACATCCCCCTTCACCCTGAAATTACCATTCCTGAAGTCTGCCGTTGTACGGGAATAAAGGCCCTGTACCAGCTGGTGCATGAATTTGGTACGCGATATCACCTGGCCTTTACGGATCCTGACCACATTTTTCTGGAATTCCACCGGGTTTCCTATCCCGTATAAACAGGAAACCGAGGCTACAACCAGTACATCACGCCGGCCCGACAGGAGGGAAGAGGTGGCGCTGAGGCGCAGCTTTTCTATGTCTTCATTGATGGAGAGGTCCTTTTCAATATAGAGCCCGGAGGTAGGGATATAGGCTTCCGGCTGGTAATAATCATAATAAGACACAAAGTATTCCACCGCATTCTGCGGGAAGAACATCCTGAATTCCGAATACAGCTGAGCGGCTAGGGTTTTATTGTGGGCCAGCACCAGGGTGGGCCGCTGAACCTGTTCAATGACATTGGCTACGGTAAAGGTCTTTCCGGAACCCGTAACACCGAGAAGCGTCTGGTAGCGGTCGCCCGAATTTATACCGGAAACCAGCTGTGCTATGGCCTCCGGCTGGTCGCCCGTCGGCTTGAAATGCGAAACTACATTAAATTTCATTCCGTAAAATTACAAAAGAGGCTGTGGATGTACCTAATAAGGCGGATGGAATTTCCTTTTAACGTTTCAAGGCAAAGTAGCCGGTTATTTCGTTATCGAAATCGTCCATGGCGCGAAACCAGTAACTGGTAGCCGGCAGTGGTTTCCCGTTCAGCCGGCCATCCCAGCCCCGTGAATCGGGGCTGATTTGCGCAAGCAGCATCCCATAACGGTCGAAGATAAAAATACTTTCCAGGCGGATCTGCGCATGGGCGGGCGAGGGGCTGAATTGCCAGTAATCGTTTATCCCGTCCCCGTTAGGGGTAAAGAAGTTGGGAAAGGCATCCCGGGGGATCCCAAGGCTTATCGATTCTTCGCTTATCCCGCAGCCATTTCTGTCGCGCACATAGATAGTGTGTACCCCGGCAGGCACCGATTCAAAAACAGGGCTGTCCTGGTAAGGTCCGACTGCCTCATCCAGTGCGAATTCGTAGCTTCCGGCGCCCCGTACCTGAACCGTCAGGTCTGCACCCCCAGCCCGGTCTTGCCGGTTGATTGAAGTTATAGTGGGGATTTCGGAGGCAATCACCCTGAAGATCCGGGAATCCGCACATTCGTAGGTCACCCCGTTCTGTTCCACCAAGTTGTAGGCAACATACCTATAAAGGCCAAGGTCAGAGAGCATGACATCATCCGATTCGGAAAGCAGGGTTTCCGTATTGTCAACATTAATCCTGTACCAGCGGTAGCCATCAGCCGGGCCNGTAGCATTTACGGGGGTGGGCAATTCGTTCAGGCACACCCCTACCCGGTCGGGAAACTCCACAAGGGGCCCAAGGCGCACGGTCTCCCCGCTCACCGGATCCGTGAAAGGGCCGCATTCTATATCCCCCGAACCGGTGGTAAACCGCTCTTGCACGCAACTTTCCGCGGGGCCATTCTCGTTATAGGGGACAATACGCACATAAATTTCCGTTTGCGGAGGCAGGTTCTGAGGATGTTTATAGGACAGCCTGTTCCCCATATCCTCATCATCCAGGATGTCGCTGCCGCCCGGGCTGGTTCCGATGGTCAGGCGGTACCCGGTTGCCGTCGGGGCGTAATTCCAGCTGATTTCCGCCTCATTATTTACATTCAGATCCCTGGATTGAGGTACACTTAAGGTTGTACAGGGAGGGATGGTGGTTACATCTTCAGTCTCAAAAAACATTTCCTCCGAACAGAAAATAAAGCGGCCATCCCCGAGGAACATACTGATGGTTACGTAAATCCTGGTATTCTCCGGCAGGCCGGTAGGGGCGGTAAAGGAATTGGTTAACCCGGCAGACCTTCGGGTAAGGATGTCCTCGCCGCCAGGAAAGGAGCCTAAAGTCAGGGAGTAACCTATAATTCCGTCCACCGGCGGCCAGGTGATGGTGGTATTTACGGGAATCTCGGTACTGCCGGGCCTGGGAAAGTTAATAATCGGGCATTCCTGTGCCCAGGTGCCAGCACCGATCAAAAAAAGGACCAGGACCAACTTTACTCGTTTCATGTCCTTGGTAATAAACCTATCTTCCTCATCGCTTCAGGGTAAAATGCCCTTTTAAATCTTCCCGGGAATCCACTTCCGCGCGAAACCAGTAATCATCGGAGGGCAGCGGGTTACCATTAAAAGTTCCGTCCCATCCTGCTGAATCCGGACCAAAGTTCGCAAGCAATTTGCCGTATCGGTCGTATATCTGTATGTTATTCAGCGGAATTTCCCCAAGGGTGGGAGGGGGTTCATACTGCCATAAATCATTTATTCCATCGCCATTCGGGGTAAAAAAGCGGGGGAAACCATCCAGGGCGACCTGCTGGTCAATGCTTTGCGAGACCACCCCGCAACCATTCCGGTCCCTTACAAAGACCGTATGGCTTCCGGCAGGGACATTATCAAAGACGGCGCTGTCCTGGTAGGGGCCGTTATCCAGGGCATATTCATAATCCCCGTTGCCGCTTACCCGGGCCTCGATCCTAAGTACGCCTGCCTGTCCGTCTACTATAAGGGAAGTAATAGTTGCTATCTCCGAAGATGTTACCTCAAACAGTTTGGTACTGCTGCATTCCACTTCGCTGCCCTCCTGAACAAGCCGGTTAATGGCCTCGTAACGGTAAATCCCCGTTTCCGTGAGTTCTATGGTTTCCCCGCTGCCCAACAAGGTTTCCTCCCCAAGATCGTTTAACTGGTACCATCGGAAATCATCGGCATCATCCGGGGAGGTAACGGTAAGCGTGCCTTCATTTTCGCAGAAGGCCAGGATGTCGGGTAATGTCATTTCCGGATTTTGCGTAACCAGGTCCCCTGTATCCGGGTCGAAAAAGGGTCCGCAACCGAGTAAGGTTGAAAAGCTTTCCTGTATACAGCCTATGGCCTGTCCGGCTTCGTTATATGGTATAATCCGCACAAAAAAGGTGCGGTTGGACTCAAATTCAATAAAGTTGGTCGAGTTGGTTGTAAAATTCGTATTGTTCAGGATTTCAGCAGTAAAAGGCGACAAACCTATGGTAACCCGGTATCCGATGGCATCGGGTACTTCCGCCCACTCTAGCAAGGGGTTAAGGGAAACATTGGTTTCCCCGTCTGCAGGACTGACCATGGAGGTACAGCCCGGTAAAGAAGCGGCCATGCTGGTGGTAAATTGCTGGGGTGGGCAGTCTAGCGCAGGTCCGATACTGTTCCTGGGGGTTACCGTTACGAAGATTTGTGTTTCTGCCGGGAGGTCGGGGTCCGGGTTAAAACTTAAGGTATTGCCAACGTTACCCGAAAAGATTTCCACTCCACCGGGGCTGGTGCCAATGCTAAGATCATAAGACTCCGCCCCGGGGGCATAGTTCCAGGAGATCCTGCTGCCAATGTTTACATTAACGGCGCCGTCCATCGGGCTGGTCAGGGCACTGCAGTTTGGAGGGGCGGTCAGGGCCGCTGTGCGGAAGGTTTCCGATGAGCAGGTAATTTCCGAGATCCCTGTCTGGAAGAAAAACAGCGTAATGGTTACATAGATATCTGTATCCGCAGGCAACCCAAGGGGCGGGGTATAGGAAGTGGCGTTACCAACGTTCTGGCGGTTAAGGATTTCCCCCCCGAAAGGAGTGGTCCCTATAGATAACAGATAGGCCGGCACCCCGGCCACCCCGTTCCAGATGATCTGGGTATCCACCGGTACCCCGGTTTCCAGGTCCTCAGGGCTTACCAATACGGGGACCGGGCATTGCTGGGCGAAAACATTGTACCCAATACAGAGCACAAAAAGGGATAACAATTTTTTTATCATCTGATCTACGGGTCAAACATTACAAGATACTAAAAAGGTAGTGCCCGGCTATTTTTAGGATGTTAAAAACAGGCCCGGGGCACGGCCGTCAGCCACGCAGTCGCAGGATAATAAAAACAGATAAGATGTGGGCCTGGGGAAAAACACCCGTCCGGTTATGCCAAATTTCAATGGCAGGCTTCCTCTCCCGGGTTCCCTGAAGAAACCGGGAATTGGGGAGCTTCACCCCCGGATGCTTTTCCCGCAGGACGCACAAGATACTATAAATCCCTTTTTTTCAGTAAAGCATACGATAAATAGACGAAAAGAGCCGTCCAGAGCAGAACAATAAGCAATTCATACCAATGCACCCTGTAATTAAGGGCGATTTGTTCACCGATCTGGTTGGCAACGGATTGCACGGCCCCCAGGCGGGAAAAGGGCTCTTTCAGCAGGTTCCACATGGCATTCAGCGGAAAAAACCCCATTATGGCATCGGTGGTTTCGCCATCGAAGAATTTCCAGCGAAGCACCCCCCGTACAATCGCTTCAAAAACCTGCCACAGAATAAGGAAACCAAGGGCAAAAGCCGATCGTTTTACAAGAATCCCAAGGAAAAGGCAGAAGGAAAAAAAGCCAACCAGCTTGACAAAGAAGGCCAGGAGGAATTCCAGGTCGGAAAAAATGATGGAGAGTTCGTTATAATCCGAATACACCAGCCCCAGGATCATGGAGACCACAAAGACAAAGACGGTGGAAAGCAGGGCGAAGGAGAGGACCGTCAGGAATTTGGAGAGGACAAACTCTTTCTTTGACAGGCCGTCTATCAGGTTTTGCTTGATGGTCTTATTGCTGTATTCATTAGACATCATGGAAACGATCACAATGGCAAGGAATAACTTGAAGAAGGCCGTGATAAAGGTGTTAAAATGCCAGATATAGGGGAAGTTAAAGATCCCCTGGTCTGCAAGATGGAAGCGGACGGGGCCTATGTCAAACTTAATTGCTGCAACCAGGGCAATGGAAGTCAGCAGGATGAAATAGGAGAGGATCAGAATCCGGCTGGCCCGGTTGTTCCAGAGCTTTATAAATTCGATATGTAAAAGTCTTTTCATGGGTACCGGCTGTATATTAGGAAGGTTGGTTCTTTGTAAGGGTAAGGAACTGTTCTTCCAGGCTTTCCCTGCGTTTTACCAGGTGAGACAAAACGATCCCCTTTTTATACAGGATACGGTTTAACTCATCGGCATCCATTTCCTCTTTAAGGAAAACGGTAAGCAGGCCATTCTCCCTTTTGATTTCTCCAAAACTGGCATTTTTGGAAAGGAAGTCGGCAAGGCCATCCATATCCCCCGCTTTTAACTGGAAGAACCCGTGGCTTGCCAGCATGCCGTCAACCCGGCCGGAGTAGAGTTTCTCCCCTTTCCGAAGGATGACCACATGGGTGCAAACTTTCTCCACTTCATCCAGGAGATGCGAAGCCAGCAGGATGGTGGTTCCCTCTGATGCAACTTTTTTAATGATTTCCCGGATCTGGTGGATCCCCTGCGGGTCGAGCCCGTTGGTAGGTTCATCCAGGATAAGGATCTCAGGGTCGTTAAGCAGGGCTGAGGCAATCGCCAGCCTTTGTTTCATCCCCAGGGAATAGGTGCTGAATTTACTGTCTCTGCGGTCCCAGAGCCCTACGAGTTCCAGCTTCTCCTGTATACGGCTATAGGGCACTTCCTTGATCCTGCATACCAGTTTCAGGTTCTGCAGGGCCGTCATATAGGGATAAAAGTTCGGTCTCTCAATAATGGCCCCCACCTTTTTAAGCGCTTCATGGGTGGAGAGGCTGCCATCGAACCATGAGAAATTGCCGCTGGTCTTGTTGACCACGTTCAGCACAATGCCCAGGGTTGTTGATTTCCCGCTGCCGTTCGGCCCCAGGATCCCGTAAACATTGCCTTTCTCGATGGTAAAGGAAAGGTCTTTTACGGCCGTCAGATAACCGAATTTCTTGGTAAGCCTATCTACGCTCAGGATGGTCTGCAAATCGTATGTCCGTATTTGGTTCTACATAGTTGACGAGGCAATCCTTAATTTGTTACATTTATGGAACATCAATCTGGAGAATTGACTATGTCTGATGAAAAATTAATGTCGAAGAAGAAACCTGCCTACCCTGTTAGCAAAAGGCTGCAGGATTACCTGGACTATTACAACCGCAAGATAGAGATCCCGATTTTTTACGAAGACCTGCTTCGTTTTGCCGGATCCGTAGTAGTGTATGATGCCGAGGGGGAAGATACCCTGTGGGTTCGGGTATTCTATTCCGATACTGAAAGGAAGGAGATTGATGTGGCCCTCAAAAAGGTATATTCCATCCTCCTTTCCGACGGGAGCGACCGCATTTTCCAGTACCTGAATATAGACGCGGTGGATTACTGTACTTTCGGGAACTCCAAACCGTTCCGGATACGGATCCGGAATATCCTCAATGACAATTACACCTATTTCTACGTAAAAAAAGCAGATGCCTCCAGGATTTATGGCCTCGAGCTCGAACATATGCTGTCGCCCTATAACCTTAACTTCCTGGTTTACCAGAATACCCTGATAGAGGAGCACATTGCGGGAATCCCGGGGGATGTATTTATCAAGGACATGTTGCCGCATTGTACGGAATCGGAAAAATCCCAGCTGGCAAAGGAGTTTGTCAAATTCAATGAGCGTTGCATGATCCGGTTGCTGGGCGATATGCGGTCCTACAATTACGTCATCGTTCCCATGCACGATTTTGACCATGTGGTCTACAAAATACGAGCGATAGATTTCGACCAGCAATCCTTTGAGGGAAAATTAAAAGTTTACCGGCCGCAGTTTTTCAAGGAGAATTTCCCCATGGTGGAGGTCGTACGCAGCAAATTGCTTCATGATTCAGTAAACCAGTACAAGATAGAAGAACGGTCTATTGTGGCCAAGAGGATCATCAGTTCGGGGAACCGGATCAAAAAACTGGTGAATATCTGCAAGGCGGATTCCATCTCGCTTCCGGAAAATATTGAGTTACTCGGAAAGCAGATCTTCGAACTTACCATGGATGTAAAGTTCAAAAAATGCAGGACGATGGGAGAGATCCTTGACCTTGCGCTGGACTTTGTCAAGCGCAATTACCAGGATGTAAGCATGAAGCAGATAATTGAGAAGAAGATACGGGTGCAGTAGCTGGTTCCGGGTTCCGGGTACTTGGGTTCAATGTTCAAAGTTCCATGTTCAAGTATGCCAACTGCCGACTGCCGACTGCCGACTCCATGAAGCAGAGCGTAGCTCGCTTCATGGCTGCCTACTGCCAACAGCCGACTGCCGACTGACAAGGGGCATCGTAACCCCTCCCCGTTTCAAGTTCGTATTTTTCACTGCAAGAAGCAAGCAGGCATGTGGGTTCCGTGTTCCGTGTTCCGGGTACTTGGGTTCAAAGTTAAATGGATGCGCAAAAAATCAACCAGCCGGATAAAGCGAAAGAAAATTCAAATTCAAAATCAAAAGCAAAAGGCCATGGTATTTAAGTTCAAGTACAAGCGCAAGTTCAAGTTCATGATCTTTGCAGTCGGCAGGCATATAAACAAATGACCAAATACACATCAACTACCCCCTGCCAACTGCCTACTGCTACTTACATTTAGCTCTTCTGCTCCTTATTAAAGTACACCAGGTAATAATACATCTGCCGTTCTTCATCCCAGCCTTTCTCCACAAATTTCTCAGCCGATTCCGGGTTGATAAAATCCAGGCGGATCTGGATATGGGTATCGAGATGGATAACGTTTTTGATTTTCTTGCGGGCGTCGGTTACTGCTTTATTGGCGATTTCAAAGTTGGAAACGTCCTCAATGCTGTATTTTGGCCCTTTCTCCACCTTGTAATGCTTGAATTCCGGGATGAGGTCCGGGTTTTCCATCACTTCATTCAGGAAGTTGCTTTCTTCAAACGCGCTGTTTTTAGCAAAGTGGTTAACCGCACGGTTCATAAAAAGCACCTCCTGCTGTTTGTCCTCGGCCGGCAAGACTACATCTTTAGCAAAATTCTGGCAGAACTTCAGATAGTTTTTGGTATAGAAGTTTTCGTCTGCCAGGGCATGCACCCCAAGGAAATGGTCTAACCAGTATTTGGCGTCGTAGCGGTTACTGTCTACGGATAGCACTTTATAACCCTCCTCCCTATGGGTGTTGAAGATCAGGCAGCCTTTATCCAGTTTATGGAGGTTGACACCCTGTTCCACCCTGATCGCAAGGTTTTCGGCCTTCTCCTCAAACTGCAGGAAATCGTGCTTCAATTCACTTTTAAAGATGCCCACTGCATCTACCTTCTTGTTGTCGAGCAGGGCATCTGTTATGTAAACCACATAAAGTTCCCCGCTTTTAATATGCGGATGTGCCGATTGATCATAAAGGTGGGTAGCCAGCTTTCCGGAGTGCTGGTGGGCCGATGATGGCTTGTCGAAAATTGCGGAAACCAGTGTATATACAGGGTTAAATTCCAGGTCCGTTTCGTGGCTTAAATGGAAATAATTCTCTTCTTTTTCCCGGAAAGGCCTGAAAAAGTATTCCTTGAGCAGCCCCTTTGTTTCATCATCGAGGGAGTAAGGGTCGGCGGAAAGGAATACCGATTCGCCTTTGCTTTTGTTTCCCACCCGGTGGAGGGAGACGCTTTCGATCTGGGAAGGATATAAATTGATCATGTTAAGAGGGGTGATTATTTAAAAAAATTAATGAGTGTTGCTAGTTATATGAAATCTCAAAGAGGCAGGGCTGTAATGGTCCAGCGGCAACGTCCGAATTCTATACCCTGGCAACGCCCCTGGTTGGGGATGCACTGGAGCTCGTACGGCCCTGACATCGGTGTGCCACTGCAGTTCAATTCCAGTTTTCGTCAAAATCCAGGTCGTCAAAACCCTCCAGGGAATCATCAAAGTCCACGGAGGGATCCGATTCGAAGTGTTTTTCGGGCGGAGAATCCGGCAGTTCGCCGAAGCTGAAGAGCAGGCTGGGATAGGAGTGGCCATCCACTTTTTCAGAAATATCGGCAAGTTCCACAAAAAAGGTCCACATGCTGAGGAAATCGTATACATAAATCATCTTCGGGCTATCTTCCGAGAGGACGTCCAGGAGGGTGGTTTCATTCATCAGCCGATGGTCTGCGTTCCCTTCATTCACATCAAAGAGCGAAATCTCTTCCAGTTGGTTCCATGCTTCGTCACAGGTGTAGAAAGAGGCCATTTCATCCCCGGTAAAGCCAAAAGACTGGGTAATGGCATTGTGAAAATCTTCGAGGGTATCCCCTGCCTCTATTTCCAGGTCGCGGAAAATATCGTCCTCGGCATCCAGGATCACGCGTATCTTATAGATCATCTGCTCCTTCTTTTGATTAAAGCGAACCGCAAATTTACGAAGTTTTACGAATTCGCGCGGCATTAACGGACTCCAATATCAGGTAAAACTGAAACCCGAACAAGAGGGAGGCCAGTACCAGGTGGAGCGGCTGGGTTATAAAGGGAAAATCCATGTAAACCATTGCCACTCCCGACAGGATTTCAAGCCCGATGAGCGCCAGGACCCAATTAATTTTGGTATACCCCAGCCGTAGTTTCCTTATCCTGATAGCTAAATAGCCGTTCACAAACAAAACGAGCAAGGAGAAAGACCGGTGGATGTAAAACGACAGGCCTACTCCCTGCAGCCATTGGCTTTTGGCATGTTCTCCCACCAAATCTGCCTGCTCATCCACAAATTGCCGTACCTGGGTCCCAAGGACCACCTGAACCAGCGTAAGGATAAGGCTTATAAACAGAAGTACAAGTATTGGCTGATCATAGCGGACCCCCTCCTTAATTTTGCCCGTCATCTGAATCAGGTACAATAACAGGGCTACTATAACCAGGGCCATGAGCATATGAATGGTGATTTTAACCGGTTCGAGGACGGAGTACACCACCGTGGCACCAAGCCAGGCCTGAAATCCCATGGCGAAAACCACGAGGCAGGAGAGGATGGTAATGGAGATCTTTTTCTTGCGGTAACTAAAGGAAGCAATAGCCAGAACGAGGGTGGCCAGCCCGGCGAGGGCACCCATCAGCCTGTTAATAAATTCCGTCCAGGTATGGGAAGCATTGAACAAGGCGTAATCGTGACGGGTATAAGGCGTCCAGTTTTCCGGGACATAGGTCCCTGTGGTGGTAAAGTTACCAGTGGCTACAAGCAGGGCTTCATTCCAGATGATTACCTGGCCTTTTTTGTAGTCACGCCCTGGCTGCCATTCCAGATCTGCTTCCTCAACAGGGGGGATGAAATAGCCGAAACACTTTGGCCAGTCGGGGCATCCCATGCCACTGCCAGTCATCCGCACCACTGCCCCGGCAACAATAACCAGGTATACCAAGACCAGGCTGGTTTTAGCGATTTTCCTGTACGTCATTTTCCATTGGCATCCCTGCCGGTTGTTGGTTCAATACCTTCATCACTCATTGCCTGCAGGCAACCTCCCCGGTTCCATTCAGGTCTTTCCTGTTGTTAAAGGGAGGGGCGAAATCATGGTGCCTTTTTTACTTCCAGCCCCATCTCATTTCCCTTCCGCACCATAAATCGTTTAGCTGCTTCGTATTCGTTGGGGATTTCACCCTCGAGGATGGCTTCCTTGATAGCTTCCTTGATGACACCTATTTCCCTGGACGGTTTCAGCCCGAAAGTTTCCATGATTTCCTGCCCGTCAACCGGGGGTTGAAAGTTTCGGATATGGTCCCGTTCTTCCACTTCCACGATTTTTTGCCTTACCAGCTGAAAATTATTGCTGTATTGCTTTTGTTTACGGGGGTTTTTGGTGGTAATATCCGCTTCACACAGGGTCATCAGGTCATCTACGTGTTCCCCGGCATCAAACACCAGCCTCCTGACGGCGGAGTCTGTAACATGATCCTGGGTAAGGGCTATCGGGCGGGAGCTCATCAGCACCATTTTCTGAACGAATTTCATTTTTTCGTTCAGTGGCATCCGTAACCTTTTAAAAAGTTTGTAAACCATTTTGGAACCTACATACTCGTGGCCGTGGAAGGTCCAGCCGATTTTTTTGTCAAACTTTTTAGTAGGCGCCTTGCCAATATCGTGTAAAAGGGCAGCCCATCGCAGCCAAATGTCGTCTGTTGCCCCCGATATATTATCTACTACTTCCAGGGTATGCCAGAAATTGTCTTTATGCCTTTGCCCTTCAATTTCCTCTATGCCTTCCAGGGCGGTGAGCTCCGGCAGGATAATTTCCAGCAAGCCTGTCTGGTGCATCAGGTCGAAACCAACGGAAGGCTTGCTACAGGCTAGGATTTTATGCAATTCGTCCACAATGCGTTCGCCGGATACAATCCTTATCCGGTCCTTGTATTCCGTTATGGCTTTAAGGGAATTCAGTTCGATTTCAAAATCAAGCTGGGTTGCAAAGCGTATGGCGCGCATCATTCGCAGCGGGTCATCGGAATAGGTGATGCCGGGTTCCAGCGGGGTCCTGATCATGCGGTTTTCCAGGTCTTGCCTGCCATTGAAGGGATCCAGCAGGCTGCCGTAATCGCCTTCGTTCAGGGAAAATGCCAGGGCATTGATGGTGAAATCCCGTCGTTTCTGGTCGTCTTCCAGGGTCCCGTCTTCCACTACCGGCTTACGGCTTTCATGGTGGTAGCTTTCCTTCCGGGCTCCCACAAACTCCAGCTCGAGCCCTTTGTATTTTACCATGGCGGTGCCAAAATTCCTGAAAACCGTGACTTCCGGTTTGCCGGGGAGCGTCGATGCTACTTTATTTGCAAGGGCGATGCCGCTGCCAACGGCAACAATGTCGATATCGGTCGGTGCCTGGCGTTGCAGTAAAAAATCCCTTACATATCCTCCTATCACATAACATTCTGCGGATATATCCTTTGCAGCCTGCGCAATAACGGTGAATACAGGATTTTTGAGGGCCTCTTTGTACTGCTTGTGCATGGTTTACTCACGGATCACTTTCACACTGCCATCGGTCCCCAGCCTGATAATTGCGGAAGGGGCGGCATTTTTTTCCTGACGCCGCAAAGGTACTATATAGTCCACTCCTTTTAAAATCTCGCTGCTGATTTCCTTATAGGAAGCGGGGGTCGGATCACCGGCAAGATTCGCAGATGTTGAAACAATGGGTTTTTTGAAAGCTTTGATCAATTGCCTGCAAAAGGGGTCTGCCGCTACCCTGATGGCCAGGGTTTCATCTTCCGCGACGAGATTGGGGGCCACCCCCCTGGGGTCATNNTATACAATAGTTGTTGGTTTCTCCGAAATGTCGATAATATCGTATGCAAGATCCGGCACATCCCGTACATATCTTTCCAGCATACGTACATCGGCCACCAGGCATATAAGTGCCTTGGTGTCGGACCTTTTCTTTAGGGCATATATTCTGGCTACTGCCTTTTCATTAGTCGCATCGCATCCTATCCCCCAGACCGTGTCTGTGGGGTAAAGGATAAGGCCACCCTGCCGGAGTACTGCAAGGCTCTTATCGATGGCCTCCCGGAAACCCTCCACCATCTATTTTTTGTATTTGAGTTTGTCGCGTTGCACCTGTTCAATTTCCAGGATATCCTGTTTTTTATACCTGAGAGCCTTATGCGTTGCCCTCAAATCGCGACACAATTTTCTTAGCCCCATAGGCTCAAGGGATGCGGCGTGGTCTGTTCCCTTCCAGGTCCTGTCCAGCGTAAAATGCCTTTCAATGATATGGGCCCCAAGCGTATAGGCAGCCACATCCACGGCAATCCCCAGGTGGTGGCCCGAAAAGCCTATGCTTTTCACCCTGTTGCCATAAGCTTCCTTAAGGTTAAGGATTTCCAGCAGGCAGATATCTTCGAAAGGGACCGGGTAGCCGGAGGTGCAACTATAGACCACCAGGTCTTTGTTCCTGCCGGCGTCCTCAAAAAAGTCAACCAGGGTACCGATTTCGTCCTTCGTGGTCATCCCGGTGGAAATATGGATCTCGCCCCTGTAATTTTCACAAAGCCAGCCGAGCATTTCGTAGTTGTTGTTACAGGCGGAAGGGATTTTTATAAATTCGGGTTCCAGGGACGCTATCTCCCTGGCACTGGTTGTTTCCCATACCGAGGTGGAATAAGTAATGCCCTGTTCTTCACAATACGATTTTAATTCCCGGTGCTGATCCACGCTAAACTCCAGGAATTCCCTGTGTTGACCATAGGTTTCCCCATATGCATTTACAGGGTTTGGGTGGGGGCTGTTGTATTGTTCTTCTGTTAACAGTTCCCTGTTATTGCGTTTCTGGAACTTAACCGCATTGGCATTTCCGAAAATCCTGGCCATATTGATCAGTTCCATGGCAATTTTCATATCGCCCTTATGGTTGCATCCGATTTCCGCTATGATATAGGGTTCCTTATAGTTCATTGAATCTTCTGTTATAATTAATGATAAACTCCGTAGCTTCCCGGATAGCGCCATCCGCAGCGTTATGGTTCAGTACGTGATCTGCCAGGAATCGCACGTTTTTGGTGGCATTGGCAGGGCAGAATGCCCATCCGCAGCTCAACAGGTTGGCCAGGTCATTCACATCGTCTCCTATATATGCAATATTGGCCCGGGAAATACCCCTTTCCAGGCAGATATGCTCCAGAAATGAAAACTTGTCTTTAACTGCAAGGAAGGTGTCGGCGATTTTTAGTTTTTTCATCCGCTGCCTTACCACNGTGGAATCCTCTGAAGTCATGACCATTACCTGCACCCCGTGTTCCCGNAGGATTTCCAGGCCCATGCCATCGCGCATATCAAAAGTTTTTGTAAACTCTCCCTCTATCCCGTAAACAACCCTTCCATCGGTAAAAACCCCGTCCACATCGAGCACAAGGAAGTTTATCCGGGCAGGGACCCTGCCATGTTTGAACCGGTTAATCAGGAGTTGTTCAACAAGGATCCAGTCTTCCTCAGTATCAATTTCCACCAGGGAATCCTCTGCCATTTCCACCGGGACAATATTGCCGCTCAAGCGATTTCCCGAAGAAAGAAGTGCCTGTTGCCGGGTACAGTAAACAGCGCCGTTTTCGACAAGCAGCCCTTCAAAATCCTGCCTCCTTGGCCTTTTAAGGTAATTATAGTTCAGGCTTTTGCCCTCTTTGGACCAGATAAACCTATGCGTTTTCACCACGCTCAGGACAGCATCAACCCCGGTTTCGCCTACCCTTTCCAGGGCGATGTTGATGTCTTCCCGACGGGTGAGGGGCGAAGTAGCCTGTAACAGGCAAAACACTTCAAAACTAATCCCCTTGTTTTCGCAAAATTCCATGATGGCTGATTCCGTAGAAGAGGTATCAGCCGCATTTTCATCCGAACGCCGCAAACAACTTAGTTTATCCGACCAGCGGTAGTTGCGGGTTATATAATCGATTATTTCCTCGTCATCGGTAAAAACGAAGATGTGGTCCAGCCGCGAGAACAAGGCTTCAGACAAAACCCAGCTAAACAACGGACGTCCGAGGAGCTTTTTTTTGTTCTTGTTGGGGATGCCCTTCGAATTCTTCCTCAGGGGGATAAAACCGATACTTTTATAATGTTGCTCCATTATCAGCTGTTCTTACTTTATGCCTGGGGGTTCATATTTTTTATAAGCTCCCTTGTCGCCCTTGCGGTAAATTTATCCAAATAATCCTTTCCCAGGAATAAGCGTTCCCCTACAATATCCAAATTGGATAAGGCGGTGGAAAACAGGGTGTACCCCTGGTCGAAAGCAAAACCTTCCCTTAACGCCAAAATCTCTATGGGAAAAAGGGCAGGCAAAACCGTCACGCCCGTAAAGTGGTCTTCATAACGGGTAAGTTCCCTGGGGTGCGTTTTGATCACTACATGTAAATGGCCCGGGATCTTTGAAATAAGGTCACGGTAGATGGCAATTTTAACTGCCTCATTCTCCACGACCCCATCTTCGGAGAGCGGTTGGGTGAGGACCAGAGCTTTCCGCCCCCCTATTATGCCGGGGGAGCCTTCGGGTAAAAAAATATTAAAAAGTTGGTTCCTGGTACTTTCGTCAAGTTTGGCCACTTCTTTCTTTATATTCAGTTCCTTCGCCTTCTTTCTGATTGGCAAAGGTAACCTTTCCGGGTATTGCGCATAAATTGTTTTAATTTCCTTATCAAATCCGCCACCTAAAGGGGTCCTGGTTACATACGATTTGATAAGCTGTTCGGTGAAAGTATGCCGCTGGCTATACGTGCGGGCTCCGTCTTCTATCATTTGTATGTTGTGCCCGGCAAATTCATAGAGGAAATAACTTTTGCTCGAATCGGTATCACAGAGGTAGATATCCGATTTACCGATAAAATCCTTTTCCCTGGACAGGGCAGGGTGCTTATCTTCCAGGTAGGGGACAAGGGTGCCTTTCCGCCTGAATGAATAGTTGAATTTCCCAAGGTCGGCCACGTGTTCCTTTCGTTCAGAAATCAGGTAAACGTCCCTGAAAAAGACCTTTCTAAGGGCTGGCACCAATCGTTCTATCAGCGGTGTGCTTTCCACGAGGAAGAGGATGTTTTCTCCATAGTTGCCGCTGTTGTACCCCGAATCGCGGATGAGGTGAAGCAAGGACAAATAGATATGGTAGATGGTCGATCCTACGTAGGTACGCCTCATAGAAATTCAGGGAATTATATTGGAGATGGAATGCAAAAAACTACTTTTGTAAAATTAGTGATTTTTAAATTATCCCGATTGAACACGGTAAGTGTCATTGTCAGTACCTATAATAAGCCCGAATGGCTTGAAAAGGTCCTATGGGGATTTAATTGCCAGACTTATAAGGATTTTGAGTTAATTGTCGCCGATGACGGATCCGACCATAAAACCAGGGATCTGATTGACAGGATGAGGAAAAAGGTTTCCTATGAAATAATCCATGTCTGGCAGGAGGATAACGGCTTCCAGAAATGTAAGATCCTGAACAAGGCCATTCAGGCGTCACATAACGACTACCTAATTATGACCGACGGGGATTGTATTCCCAGGGAGGATTTTGTGCAGGTACATTATATCAACAAACATCCAGGCTATTTTATTTCCGGCGGCTACTACATGCTTCCCATGAATATCTCAAAGGCCATAACCCTGGAGGACATCGAGAAACAGAACTGCTTCAATATACAGTGGCTTAAAGAAAAAGGTATCCCGAAAACCTTTAAGAATACCAAACTTACCGCCAGGGGGTTTATATCTACGCTCTTTAATACGTTTACCCCAACAAACGCGAGCTGGAATGGCCATAATTCTTCGGGCTGGAAAAAGGATATCCTGAACGTGAACGGTTTTGATGAGCGGATGCAATACGGAGGGGAAGACAGGGAACTCGGGGAACGACTTTTTAATTTCGGGGTAAAATCAAAACAGCTGCGTTACAGTGCCGTTTGTATACACCTCGACCATGAAAGGAGTTACAGGACCCCGGAGGCCATTGCCAGGAATATGGTAATCAGAAGGGAAGTCCGCAGGAACAACAGTGTGTGGACCTATCACGGCATCAGCAAATAATACGCCAGCTCGTTTTTCTTTTCCAGTTTTTTCAGTTCCCGGTAACGCTCCAGGTCACTTAAGGCATTCAGGTAGCATATCACTATCCCCTTCTTCCCGTCGAGGATACCCAATCTCAGGAAATAATGGTTGAAAAATTTCCAAAGGGGTTTCAGGACCAGGGAAAAATAATTGAACTTCCTTTCGCGGAAAAACGACTCTTTTGCCTTCAGCCTGCCATAGGTAAGCATCTTGGCCTTATAGTCTTCGTAATTCTTATAGCAATAATGGGTGAGTTTTTCCTTGAGTATGCCTGAATTGCCATTAACTACAAGCGTTTCGTGTACCAGTTTCTTATCTGAAAATTGTGCCATACTCTTCCGGAATAAGCGGTAGTTCTTATCGGTCTGCCAGCCGCTGAAATGCANGGGTTCCTCCTGGAACATAAACTTGCGGTAAAACCAGAATGCCGCTTTATCNGTGCCGCTGGTCACGGTTTCGAGGATTTCTTCCCTCAGGGCATCCGGAATTACCTCGTCCGCATCAAGGAAAAGTATCCAGTCATGGCTGGCTTTTTGCAGGGTAAAGGCTTTTTGAAGCGTAAAGTTNGTAAAAGGATGCTGTATGACCCTCACATGGGGCAGCGATAATAAATATTCATATGTGCCGTCTGTACTGTATGAATCCACCACAATTATTTCATCAGCAAATTTTACGGAATCGATGCATTTTTCAATATAACCCATCTCATTGTAGGTAATGATAAGGGCAGAAATTTTTTCTGAAGGTCTGCTCATACTAAGAAATCTTTTCGGGCAGTTTGGATTGGTTAGGTCATTTTATAACACAAAAAAAAGGAAAAAATTATACACTATGGTAAATTTCCTACAAAATTACACTGCCACATTATATTCCCTCAGCGCATCGTTCAGGGATGTTTTCTTATTGGTGCTTTCCTTCCGTTGCCCGATGATCAGTGCGCAGGGTACCTGATACTCACCTGCCGGGAATTGCTTGGTGTAACTACCGGGTATAACAACTGAACGGGCAGGAACCCTACCTTTTTCCTCTTTAGGGCTGGAGCTGGTCACATCGATGATTTTGGTACTTGCCGTGAGGACAACATTCGCCCCCAGGACGGCCTCGGTTTCTACCCGTACGCCTTCGACTACTATACAGCGGCTGCCGATAAATGCATTATCCTCGATGATCACAGGCGATGCCTGCAGGGGTTCCAGGACCCCGCCAATGCCAACACCCCCGCTGAGGTGGACGTTTTTCCCTATCTGAGCACAGCTGCCCACGGTGGCCCAGGTGTCTACCATGGTACCCTCGTCTACGTAAGCGCCTATATTCACATAACTGGGCATCAGGATGGTTCCCGGAGCAATATAGCTTCCGTGGCGGGCCACAGCATTGGGAACAACCCGGATACCTTTTGATTTATAGCCGCGTTTCAGAGGGATTTTATCGTGGTATTCGAAAATACCGGCTTCCAGGGTTTCCATTTTCTGAATGGGGAAATAAAGGACCACCGCCTTTTTAACCCATTCATTTATTTGCCAGCCGTTGGCAGTTGGTTCCGCGCAGCGAAGGCTCCCTTCGTCAATCAGGTCGATCACCTGCCGGATAGCTACCTGGGTTTCGGTTTCTTTCAATAAGTCCCTGTTATCCCAGGCACGTTCTATAAATTCCCGTATTTCCTCCATGCTCAATAAATTTTGCCAAAGATACACCCTCGATGGTAATTAACCCTCAAATCCTGCATCCATTATAATTTATCCATTATTTTTGCGAAAAAATATTGTGGGCAGGATTATAGCGCTCGATTATGGCCGGGTACGCACCGGGATCGCGGTTACCGATGAGTTGCAGCTTATCGCATCAGGCCTTACCACGGTGGCAACTTCGAGCCTGATCAACTTTTTGAAGGATTACGTGGCGAAAGAGGAAATAGCGGGATTTGTAGTAGGGGAGCCCAGGCAGATGGACAACACCCCTTCCGATGCCGAAACCCTGATTACTCCTTTTTTAAGAACCCTTCACAAGGAGTTCCCCTCTCTTCCTGTTGAGAGGCAGGACGAAAGGTTTACTTCTAAAATGGCGGTCCAAAGCATGATAGAAGGCGGACTCGGAAAAAAGAAACGCCGGGACAAGGCCCTGGTGGATGAAATTAGCGCAACCCTTATACTGCAGGCATATTTAAACAGAAAATAAACGCATGATATTACCGATTGTAGCCTATGGCGACCCCGTATTGAGGAAAAAAGGCGAACCGCTGAGCAGCGATTACCCGGGGATGGAAGAACTGATCGCCAATATGTGGGAGACCATGTATCAGGCCAGTGGCGTAGGACTCGCCGCCCCCCAGGTTGGGCTGCCACTCCGCCTCTTTGTAGTAGACACGAGCCCGTTCGGGGAGGATGAAGAACTTGAAGCCCGCGAGCGGGAAGCACTCAGGGATTTTAAAAGGGTTTTTATCAATGCGCAAATGGAGGAGGAGAGCGGAGACCCATGGCTTTTTAATGAGGGCTGCCTGAGCATCCCTGATATCCGGGAGGATGTAAGCCGCAGGGAAGAGATCACCATCAGTTATCTGGACGAAAATTTTAATGCCAAAAGGGAGCGTTTTGACGGGATCCTTGCCAGGGTAATCCAGCACGAATACGATCATATTGAAGGGATACTTTTTACAGATAAACTGTCGTCCCTTAAAAAACGCCTGCTTAAGGGCAGGCTGGCAAACATTGCAAAAGGGAAAGTAACCGTAGATTACAGGATGCGGTTCCCCATGCAGAAAAAATTAAGGTAAGCCGGCACCAAAAGTGTTTTAAATGTAGCATCTTTGCGCAGATTTTCAAAAAATGAGTTTAGAAAAAATACTTGCTATAGGAGGAAAGCCGGGTCTTTACCGGCTGTTGACACAAACCCGCACCGGTTTCGTAGCCGAGTCGTTGCTCGACGGGAAACGCCTGACGGTTGGAATGTCCAGCAACGTCAGCGTGCTTTCGGAGATCGCGATTTACACCCTGGAGGAAGAACTACCGCTCCGTGAGGTATTCCAGAAGATAAAGGAAAAGGAAAATGGGGGAAAAACCACCGTTGGCCATAAGGAAGACAAATTGAAACTCGAGGAATATTTTTTTGAACTCCTGCCCAATTATGATGAAGATAAGGTGTATACCAGCGATATCAGGAAGGTGATCCAGTGGTATAACCTGCTACACGACCACGGCATAAATGAGTTTCCAAAGCCCGAAGAAAAACCTGACGCCGCAGAAAAGGAATAAAACCTCCGGCGGATAATGGGCGAAGCCCATTGGACCAGTAATACCGCGGGAACTAACCGCCCGGCTCCCGGAGGTCGTCATTCGGGAGGCCAATTTACCTGTCCTTTGCTGCCAACCTGTCCCCTTGAGTTAAGGAGGGTACGCTGCCGGAATCAATCCTTTTCAATGGCCTCGTACGTATACCTGCTTTTTTCCCAATCGATCAGATCCGAAGGATAGTATTTTACATTCATCCGGTCCAGGAAGGGGGCCTGTCGGGCCAGCCGTACTTTATAGTCGTCCCAGTTCCGGTTTTCGGCTGTACTCCAGCTAAGTTCGGAATAGCCGATTACCCTTGGGAAAGCCAGGTATTCCAGTTCGTCTATGTTGCTGATGGTTTCGGACCATAAAGGCGCTTCCACCCCGAGTATCTGTTCAGGCGGGATCCCCTGGCTGTAATTTTCCGGGGTCCAGATGTAGGCAGTATCAACCGGGATAAAAGCTGCCCAGTGCAGGCCGTGTTTGGAGAGGCTGTCGTACTGCATATCGAGGTATGCCTTTTTAGCCGGGGAAACAATTACCTGCATACCTTTTTCTACTGCCATCCGTGCATTCTCCTCGCTGGCCCAGAACTGGGCAATGGATGTCGAGTCAATATCGGCGGTTGCGACCTCATCCCAGCCTATCATACGTTTTCCGTATTTCTGTACGATTTTCTCCACCCGGTTGACAAAATATATATAGTCGTCCTTTTTGGTCACATGGCTTTCATCCCCCCCTATATGGAAGTACGGTCCGGGAGACATGTCGGTTATTTCCCGTATAACGTCGTCTATAAAGATATAAACAGAATCCTTCCTGGTGTCGAATGTACTGAAACCCACCCTGGTTCCTTCATACAATTCCGGGGTCTTCCCGTTGCCATTGAGGAAAGGGTAAGAAACGGAAGCCGCATTGGTATGGCCGGGCATGTCTACTTCCGGGACGATGGTCATATGCCTTTCCGCAGCAAATGCAACCAAATCTTTGTATTCTTCCTGGGTATAAAAGCCCCCTGCCTCGCCCCCAACTTCGGTACTGCCCCCGATTTCGGTCAGTTTGGGCCACGACTTGATTTCGATACGCCATCCCTGGTCATCGGTAAGGTGCAGATGCAGCACATTGATCTTGTAATAGGCCAGCAGCTCTATGTATTTTTTCACATCATCCACGCTGAAGAAATGGCGCGAAACATCGAGCATGGAACCCCTGTAGGCGAAGTTCGGCCGGTCTTTGATCGCACCTGCGGGGATGGGCCACAGCGGCTGGGGGGCCAGGGTATCAATGGAACTGTCGGGAATAAGCTGGCGAATCGTCTGAACCCCGCGGAATGCACCTTCAGCGGTGGCCGACGTGAGCAATACGGAGTCCGGGCTGATTCGCAGGCGGTAGGCTTCCTGGCCCTGCCAGGTAGTATCGGCGGCTTTAAGGATATAAATGTTCCTTTCTCCCCTTCCATCTTCCCCGGGGTTCAGCTGGAGGTGCAGACCTGTTTTCCCGCTGATCTTTTCGGCCAGGAAACTTCCTGCCCGGTTAAAGCCTTCCTCCCCTTCTTCCGTAATAATAGCGCTGTATTGGTCGAGTCCGAATGCTTCCCCGGTTGCGCTTATATCAAGGGGTCTGGGGATCAACGCCGCCGCGCCGAGATCGGTGGGCGGAAAATTAATGGGTTCGCTTTTCTGTTCGCCGCAGGCTATTGCCAGGCAGGCCGCAAAAACAATGGATAAAGTTCGGGTAATCATGGAAGTTCCCATATTAGGTTGTATTTAGTTCAGATATGTTTTAATAAGGTCGTACCACAGTTTATAGCCTTCCTTATTCATGTGGAGCCCGTCGGCTATAAAAAGATCTTCACGCGGTTTATTACCGTCGAGCATGATGGTCCAGGTATTGGCGTAGTCAAGCGCTGCATCTTTCCTGCAAAGGCGTTTCAACTTTCTGTTGTATCTTTTATACCGGGGTTTAAGGTACCACCGTGCAAGGCTTGGCTTGGCGGCAAAGAGCACGATCCTGGCGGCAGGGCTGCCTTCCCTTATTTTATTTACAAGGATTTTGATTTCTTCAAGGATCAACCTTGGTTTTTTATCCTGGCTTAGATCATTGTCGCCTTCGTAGATGAATACTTGCCGGGGCCGGTATCGGATGATGAGGTCATCAGAATGTGCCAGCAAATCGGAAGTATGGGAACCGCCAAAACCGGTATTTATAATTTGGTGTCCGGGGAAAAGTTCCGGTAAATCTTTCCACAGCCGAATGGTGGAACTACCCGTAAAGACCACCGATTCCTTAGTTGGATCCCAAAGGGTATCATATTTTTGCTTTATTGCCCCAACCTCTCCGGCAAAGCGAAAAGGGTCCTGGGCACACAGTATCCCCGCAGACAGGATAAAAACCAAATACAGATGCTTCATGAAAGCCGTAATATAGCAGTCCAAGATACTCCTAATTTGACAAAACTTCAATTTTAAGGAGCGGCAGTTGTAATACCTTCCGCCAGGGCCCATTCATAAAACCGTTGTATCCAGTCGTCTGAAGGCAGGCCCTGCTTCTTCATTCCAAATCCATGTCCACCCCTGGCGTACATGTGAAGGCCGGCAGGCTTCCCTGCCTCCAGCCATGATGTATAGAGTTCCACACTGCCGGGTGCAAGTTGCAACGGATCGTCAGTAGCGCAAATAACAAGCAGGGGAGGGGCGTCTTCCGGAACCTCCCCAACAGGATATGCGGTGGTCCAGGGATATACCGGCACCAGGAAGTCGGGGCGGGAAGCAGCCTCATAGTTATATGCCACCCCAAGGGTTACCGCCCCACCGGCTGAGAAACCCATAAAACCTATCTTATTGGGGTCTACTCCGAATTCCGAAGCATGTTCCCGTACATAAGCAAGCGCGTTCAGCCCGTCCTTTACGGAATAGGGCATCACTGGCTGCACACTTTTTATAACCTGGGCCGGATCGGCCCCGGCCACTTCCGAGAGTTCCTTTACCCCGTCCGAGCCTGTCGGGACCAGGCGGTATTTCAGGACAAACGCGGCAATCCCTTTACTATTCAACCAATCTGCCACCTCATTTCCCTCACTGTTAATACTCAGGGCGTACAAGCCGCCACCCGGGGCAACCACCACAGCGGTGCCATTAGGATTGGAAGGCAGGAATGCCTGCATGGTAGGTACGGAGACATTGGTAACCACCTGGGTATCCCAGATATCGGAATAATAATTTCTGCTGTCGCCTTCCCAGCGTATGCCTTCTGCGGCTTCATAGGGAAGCTCAATTATGTCCTGTGCCGGGAGGAAACTGCTTATCAGCAATCCGAAAATCAATAAAAAAGTGTTTTTCATATATTGGGATGAGATTTAAGCCTGCCTTTTTGCCGGCTGATTTGATGTAACTTGCAAGCAACTGGTTTTATGATATTCAGTTAACCGTTCAAGATACTACTTTTAGTGTAAATTACACCCGTTCTGCGCAATTTCCAGCGACTCGGTTTTATTTTAAAAGGAATATATTTGGAATACAAATCAAGCAACTAATGAGTATCCCTTCCCTCCGGAACTCCCTGGCTGCCCTGGCCATTATGGGTTGTAACTTAATAATGAATGCCCAGGATAACGGTTTGCAGTCGCAGGAGGCAAGGCCTGAGGCAAAAGCGGTTTCCATTGGCACGGCACCGGAAATAGATGGTGCGGTTTTAAATGACCCGGTCTGGAACCGTATCCCCCCCTTTGGCGATCTCATCCAGACACAACCGAATTTCGGCCAGCCTGCCAGTGAGAAAACGGATATCCGTATCGCATATACCGATGATACCTTTTATGTGTCGGTGGTCTGTTTTGATTCCCGGCCAGGCGACCTGGTGGTTTCCGACGCCAGGCGTGATGCGAGCCTCGACAACACGGACGCTGTCATCTTTATCTTTGATACCTACAAAGACGGGCAGAACGGCTTTATCTTCGGCACAAACTCCCTGGGCGTGGAATACGATGCACAGGTAGATAACGAAGGGCAGGGAAACAACAATGTGAACAGGCAGCAAGGCGGTACTATCGGGGGCTTTAACCTCAATTGGGATGCTTCCTGGGTGGTCCGGACAGAGGTGGGTGAATACGGCTGGTCAGCCGAATTTGCCATTCCCATCCGTACACTAAGGTTCCAGCCGGGCAAGGACTGGGGTTTTAATTTCAGGAGGAATATCCGCAAATCCAATGAAATTGCCTACTGGTCGCCTTTGCCCATAGGGATCAACCTGAACCGGCTTTCCCTGGCGGGAACACTCACCGGACTCGAACTTCGAAGTCCCGGCAACCTCAAGATCATCCCCTATGTCCTCGGCAGGATCGACAAGGACTATACCCAGCCCGATCCCGAACTTGATTTTACGCCGGAAGCCGGAGGGGATATCAAATATAGTATCACCCCCAGCCTTACACTGGACGTGACCTACAATACCGATTTTGCCCAGGTGGAAGTAGACGACCAGCAGGTTAACCTCGACAGGTTTAACCTTTTTTTCCCTGAAAAACGACCGTTCTTCCTTGAAAATGCAGGACTTTTTACGGTTGGCAGCCCGGGGGAGGTCGACCTGTTCTTCAGCCGGCGGATCGGGATCGGGGAAGGGGGAAGTGTAGTACCTATTATAGGGGGTGCCAGGCTTTCAGGAAAGCTCAACCGCACGAATATTGGCCTCCTCTCCATGTTTACGGAGGATGTGGCTTCGGCAGGGATCGAAAAAAACAACTTTACCGTTGGCCGGGTAAACCATGAATTCAAGGGAAGGTCGGCCCTGGGGGCGCTTTTTGTTAACAAAGCCGGCCTGGAGTCCGATAGGCAGTACAACCGTACCTTCGCCATGGACGGAAAGCTCGGGCTTGGCAGAAAAGCCAGGATGTCTGGCTTCTATGCCATTACTTCCGATCCCAATGATACGCTTAACGCTTATGCTTTTAAATATCAGGCAGATTATGTATGGAGCAACTGGGAGATGCGCGCGGCTTATACGGAGGTCGGGCAGGGATTTAACCCGGAAGTGGGATTCCTGGTACGCTCTGCATACCGCAAACCGGAAGGGCTGGTACTGTACCACTACCGCCCGAAGAACCGGGAAACTTCCATCCTGGAGTTACGGCCACATATTTCCTACCGCGGATACTGGAATTTCGAAGGATTCCAGGAAACGGGGTTTATGCACATAGATAACCACTGGGAGTTTAAAAGCGGCCTTGAATTCCATACAGGGCTTAACCTCACCACGGAAGGAGTCACCGATCCGTTCGAGATATCGGAAGGAATTATCGTCCAGCCGGGCACCTATAAGCATGCCGAGTCGCAAATCGTTTTTTTTACCAACCAGAGTAATCCAGTTTCGGTCAATATCCGTTCCATTATAGGGGGGTCCTTCGGGGGAACCCGCTACATCAATTCCGGGACGCTACGGCTCAGGGGGGGCGACAAGTTCAATGCAGCCTTTACCTATGAATACAATAATTTTCAGTTGCCTGCCGGTGATTTTACTGCCAATATATTCCGCAGCCAGCTGTCTTACTCCTTCAGGCCGGATATATACCTGCAAAGCCTTGTGCAAAACAACAGTGCTGACGGGCTGTGGGCAGTTAATGTCCGCTTCGGATGGCTGCAACGTGCCAACACCGGTCTTTTTGTTGTATATAACCACAACCTCAGGGATGGCGACCCATTAAACCAGAGTTTTATAATCAAGTACACCCGGATGTTCGACCTGGTGAATTAGGGATTGCAGCAGACGGACGCCCTGAAACGATTTCAAAAGCCGGCTGTCAAAAGGAGAGTTCGGGATAATTTACCTCCTCCGAAATTTCCGCAACATTTCCTTTATAATCCTTTCCACGGAGGCGCCCTACGGTATGTGCCTGCAGTTCTCCGGCGGGATATGGCTGAATAAGTTCTTCTATTCCTTTTATGTCCACTTCGTCTTCAACAGCCGACAACCATTTTTCTTCAAGTTCCTCAGGAAGGATTAGTGGCATCCTCGGCCCTTCAGCTTTTGGGTTGTTGTGGATTCTCGCCAATAGCGGGTTGCCGGTTGTGGTTACTATGGTGAAGGTATTCATGATTTCGCCGGTCCCGGGGTCGGCCCATTCGTTCCAAAGCCCGGCAAGTGCAAGGGGCTCCCCGTCTTTTTTATGGATAAAGAAGGGATAGGTCTGACCCTGGAAGTGGTGGTGTTCGTAAAAACCGTCTATAGGGATTATGCAACGGTTGTAACGCGCGGCCTCCCGGAAGGCGGGTTTTTCAAAAATGGTTTCACCCCTGGCATTAAGTGTGTTGTTCCAGATTTTTTTGCGTTGTTCGTTGTCCTTAACCCAATGCGGTACCAGGCCCCAGCTTGCCACTTCGGGCAAACCACGGGAGCGCCCGGTATAGATCAGTAGCCTCGGATGCCCGAACCCGCTGCTGTGGAATAGGGGGAGGTCTGTAAGGGGGAGCAGTTTTTCTTCTATTTCCTTTATGGCCTTGGCATCGCCATAATGCCTTGCCCGTTTCATCTGGGCATTTAAACTTGCCTTAATATCGTAACACATATCGAAATCAATAGAATCTGCCAATCATCGGGTGTTCCACAATGGCCTTTTTAAGTTCCCTGAAATCGGCCTCGCCCTGCTGGCGCCAAACAACCCGGCCACCGGGTTCGAGGAGCACGGTATAGGGCAGGGCGCCGGCCCACTCCGGGTCCACAGCTTCAATAAGGGCATATTTATCCCCGGTTGCAGCGATATAGTTTGGGACTGCCGACTGGGCTTTTTTAAGGAATACCAGGGCTTTATCCCTGGCGTCCAATGCATCGGCAGAGAGTGAAACGAATTCGAAATCCCGCGCGCCGAACATTCTTTGTAGCACAATAAATTCAGGATATTCCAGCCTGCAGGGCCCGCACCAGGTGGCCCATATGTTAATCAGGCGCAGCTTATCGCCCTCATTTCTGAAAAGCTTGTGGATCTCATCAGTATTCAATTCATTTAAAACCACTTCCTTTTCCTGCCATTCCACATCTATTTTCTTTTTCATTTCAACCTTCCAGCCCCATTTGGTTGAGCAGCCAAAGGTTTTGGTAACCGGCTCTGGCACCGGATCCCCGGCCAGCACCTTATCTATGGCGTTCCTCAGGTCTTCCGCATTTGCGGTGCCGGGTTTTTCCGACCCATCTATCCGCCCGGTGTAGCGAAGGATCCGGCGGGAATCGAAGACAAAAGTGTGAGGTGTTGCCACAGGGCCATAGGCCAGGGAAACCTTTTGGTTATCCCCGTCATAGAGGTAAGGGAAATTAAAATTTTTGTCTTCCGCCCGGATGACCATTTCTTCATAGGTATCGCCAAGGTCCGAATAACCCAGTTCCTCATAGAGCAAGCCCAGGGGGCTGTTCGGGGAGATGGCTATCAGTTGCACCCCTTTTGACCGGTAATCTGCGGCGAGGCTGATAATGCGATCCTCATAAGCCTGGGCAGTCGGACAATGATTGCAGGTGAAAATGATAACCAGGGCTTTCGCATCCTTATAATCGCCAAGGGAATGGTATTTTCCATCTGTTCCGGGCAGATTGAAATCAGGGGCGCTGGCACCCGGCTCCAGGGTCCTGACCTCCTGCTCGGGGACTACGACAGGATTAGATGCAAATTCAAATGCCTTAGCGGGCGGTGCGGTTTCCCCTTTTTGTTCTTTTTTTGGCTTACACTGAATAAACAGTGCCAGTATGATTATAAGGCTCAGATATCGTCCTGCCATGGGTAGTATTTTNATGGTTAGCCTAAGTTAAACTATTACAGGAAGTTAAATAAATTAAACCAGNAGTAACCAAAGGAACTGAAACAGCAGCCATGAAGGATCAGCTGTTTAGTGCCTGCAGCACCCGTTCCCTGCTGAACGGAAGATGGCGCAGCCGTTTCCCTGTAAGGCTGAAAAATGCATTCGCAACAGCACCTGCCACAAGGGGGGTGCCCGATTCCCCAACCCCCTGGGGCGGTTCCGTGGAATCAATCAGGGCTGTTTCCACGCTATCCGGGATCTCGTCCATTCGCAAGATCTGGTAATCATGAAAATTGGTCTGCTGCACCCTGCCATCGGCAATTGTGAGTTGTTCCTTGAGTACACTGCTGATCCCCATGACAATGCCTCCTTCCATCTGGGCCCTGACGTTGTCGGGCTGTACTACTATTCCGGCATCCAGGGCACTCCAGAAATGATGCACCCGGATTTGGCCCGTATCCCGGTCAACCGAAATTTCGCAGATCCCGGAACAGAGCGACCCGCTTCGTTCCAGGAAGGCAACGCCGCGTGAGCGGCCATCCGCCAGCTCTCCACCCCAGTTGGCCATAGAAGCCGCTTTTTCAAGGGTAGCCAGGGCACGCGGGGATTTTCCCATGAGCTTCCTGCGGAACTCCACGGGGTCTACCCCCTGGTCTGCGGCAATTTCGTCTATCATACTTTCTATGGCAAACTTGTTGGGCCCATGACCCACCGCGCGCCAGTGTTTAAGGCGGATGCCATGGCTTGTTTCCTTCCATTCCGCAAACTGGTTAGGGATGTCGTAATGCTCATTACGAATCCCACTGGCTACCAGGTTCCCCCCGTCGCCCACCACGCAGTGGTAGAAGCCGGTAAGATTCCCACGGGCATCGGTACAGGCCTTCAGGCGCTGCAGGCTAAGGGGTCTGTATGCCCCATAGCTAATGTCATCCTCCCTGGTCCAGATCAGCTTTACAGGGGTGCCGGGCACTTCCCTGGCCATGGCGGCGCATTCCGTTACAAAATCGGTCATACTTCGCCTGCCAAAACCCCCGCCCAGGTATTGTAATTCAATTTGGACATTTTCCGGCGCTATGCCCAACAGTTCAGGCACGCCAAGTTTTTCGTCGAACCCCTGTTGGCTCCCTACCCAAACCCTGGCACCCCGGAGGTCCTCTTCTACCTGAACAACTGCGTTCAGGGGTTCCATTTGCGCGTGGTAGACATAATCATTCAGATAATCCGAGCTATAGGTTTTGGCTGCAGTCCGACTGGCCGCTTTAAAGTCGCCGATATCTGTTATAACCTCCCCGCCTTGTTCGGTGGCGGCGAGCCTGGTGTATGTTTCAAATATTTCGCCCGAATCATAGCCCGCGGCCGTGGCGGTACCCCAGGAAATATCGAGGGCTTTTTTTGCAGCAAGGGCTTCTTCCAGCCGTGAGGCCAGGATTCCAATGGCATGATCCATAGGTACAATTTTCACAACACCTTCCATCCCCAGGATTTCTTCTTCATTGTTCAGGACAGGTTTGGCCCCGTGCATATTACCCCTCTCCAAAACGCCGTAAATCATTCCCGGCAAGCGCAAATCAATGGCGAATTTCGCGGCTCCGTTCGTTTTATCGGGGATATCGTTTCTCATCAGGACCTTACCTATCAGCCGGAAATCCTTTGGATCCTTCAACGCTTCACCCGGGATCTCCGGCAATGTTTCGGGAATGCTCAGATACGGGACCAATTCGCCATACGTGATTACACGGCCATCCGGGTCATGGATCACTTTCCCATTTTCGGTGCGGAGTGCTGCAACAGGCACCTTCCAGTGGCCGGCAGCAGAACTCAGCATAATATGCCTGGCCTGGGCGCCTGCCTGGCGCAGGGCCGAAAAATAACCACTGGTAATGCGGCTTCCTGCGGACAGCATAACCTTGCGATCCGGGCTCCAGCCGTCAGAACCATAAATCGCTGCTTCCTGGGGAGAGAAAACCACTTCCACCAGGTTCCAGTCGGCATCCATTTCTTCCGCAAAAATAGCGGGCAGGGAAGTCATGGAGCCCTGACCCATTTCCGCAGCAGGGTTGTAAATGATGATACGCCCGTCGTCTGTAAGCTGTACCCAGGCTGTAAGCCTATGGCTCCTTACCGCTTTTTCGACCTCCCTGCTGTCATCGCAGGAGAGCAATTGGGGAAGGATTCCCGAGACCCCTATAAATAATGCAACGCCTCCCGATGTTTTAAGGAATTGCCTGCGGGGTATGGGGTGTTGTATGGGTTCCATAATAACTGACTTATGTGTTGTTGTAGCCCGGTAATTTCCCTATGCTTAATGTATCAGGCGGATGGATCCGGGGCAGCTGTTTTTGCCGATGCGATTTCTATGGCTTCCACAATCCTCAAATAAGTACCGCATCTGCAAAGATTTCCATTCATAAAAGATTTAATCTCTTCGCGTGAAGGCCTGGGGTTGTCCCGGAGGAGGGCAACCGCCTGCATGATCTGGCCGGACTGGCAATAGCCGCACTGGGGTGCCTGGGCTTCAATCCATGCCTGTTGTACCGGATGATCACCGGTGGCAGACAAGCCTTCAATCGTCTCTATTTTCTGGCCATTCGCCACTTGTTCCACCTGGATCACACAAGCCCTTGAAGGGGTTCCGTCGACGTGCAGGGTACAGGCACCGCACTGAGCAATACCACAACCATATTTGGTACCCGTTAGCCCCAGATGTTCCCGGATCACCCATAGGAGGGACGTTCCAACGGCTACATCGACCGTATGGCGTTCACCATTTATTTCCAGATTATATGCGGGCATGTTTCCTGAATTCTCTTCGGATTAAGGTACGCCAATAGACTCAAAATGCCAAATTCCTTGAAGACCGGCTACTATCAGCGAACCCCATGGACATTCATATCCAGGGTATAGACCGAATTCATCGCAGTAATGAATAATGTTTTCTGCCCGGGACCCCCGAAAGTCACATTGGCTGTCCACTGCTGGGGGACAGGGAGGTGCAGGATTTTATTACCATCTTTATCGAAAACGGTAACCCCATCACCAGTAAGGTAGAGGTTGCCCCGGTTGTCGAGTGTCATGCCGTCTGATCCCATTTCCGCCACCAGCGTTTTTTGGATCAGGTCGCCATCCATATTAATGCCATAGGCATAGGTTTTTTTATCCCCTATATCGGCCACGTAAAGCGTGCTTCCGTCCGGGCTGCCAATAATACCATTGGGCTGTACCAGGTCATCGGCTACAATGCGCAGCCCGGATCCGTCAGGGGCCAGGTAGTATACCCGTTGTTCCTTTATTTCCGGCTGCTGCCTTTCCCAATAAGGCCTTTGGTAATAGGGGTCGGTAAAATAGATTCCTCCCCTGGGATCTACCCAGAGGTCGTTTGGCCCGTTCAGCTTCTTGCCCTGGTAGCCGTCTACGAGCACGGTTACATCTTTTTCCGGAGAAATGCTCCAAAGCTGGAATATCTCATCGGCGCAGGCCAGAAGATTGCCTTTATGGTCGAAGTATAACCCGTTCGCCCTGCCGGCAGGTTCCATATAAACGGAAACCTGGCCTGTAGCCGCACTCCATTTCAGGATGCGGTTGTTGGGTTGGTCGGTGAAGTACACATCGCCTTCGGTATTCACTGCCGGCCCTTCCGTGAAGGAATAGTCTGAAGCGACCAGCTTTAGCCCGGCACCTTCGGCAACCAGGGGCTCCTCCTGCGCACTGCAGGCCGTATAAAAAAAGCATATGCCGAGCAGGCAGGCGGTGAATAATAATTTCATAGCTAAAGGATTTTAGTGGTTTGCAATGATTTCATGAACTTATTATAGCAATAGGCCAGAGATTTCCGGGAAAATTTAATCCCCTTTCCATCCCGGTCCGCGAACGACCTTTCCGGGAAAGGCCCCTGTGTGTTCCCCTTCTTTAATCACCCTGGTACCATTAACAAACACATGTTCCATTCCCGTGGCGTATTGATGGGGTTTTTCAAAGGTTGCATGGTCTTTTACAGCAGCCGGGTCAAAGACCACCACATCGGCATAATAACCTTGCTTCAGGGCACCTCGCTTTACCAGTTTCAGGTTGGTGGCCGGCAGGGTGGTGAGTTTATGGATAGCTTCTTCCAGCGGGATTACTTTCTCTTCCCTGACATAATGCCCGAGCAGGCGGGCAAAAGAACCGTATGCCCGGGGGTGGGTGCTTTGTTTCAGAAATACCCCTTCGTTGGTATAGGAACCCGCATCCGAACAAACAGACATATAGGGAAGAGCCAGTTTTTTCCGGATATTCTCCTCGGACATGGAAAAGTAGACCACCTGTATCCTGCTGTCGTCTTCAAAAATCAGGTCGGCAATGGTTTCTTCAGGTGTTTTTCCCCGCTCTCCGGCCACTTCNGCCAGGGTTTTACCGATCAGCCCCCTGAGCGACTCATTCCTGAAACCAACGAGCAAAATCTTTTCCGGCGGGACATGGAATTCCACCTCCCGGATCATTTGCCGTCGTTTCCCGGGTTGCCGCATCAGTTCCATGGTACTTTCATGGCCGCCTTCCTTTGCCCATGGCGGAAGGAGGATATTCAGGCCGGTGGAACTGGCGTTATACATGTACATATCCGTTGTAATGGAAAGCCCTTCAGCACGGGCGCTGTCTATGATAGTGATGGCCCGGTCCAGGAGGGGCCAGTTTTCGGTTCCTGATGCCTTAAAATGATAGATTTCGGCTGGCAGGCCGGCTTCTTTCGAAATGGTAATTAATTCCCTCACGGCTTCCAGCAGTTTGCTTTCTTCATCCCTTATGTGGGAGATATACATCCCGTTGTATTCCGCGACCACTTTAGCCAGTTCAATAATTTCCTCCGTATCTGCATGCCCGCTGGGGACATAGATCAGGGAGGTCGACATCCCGACAGCGCCCTCTTCCATGGCCTGCCTGACAAGGGCCTGCATGGCTTTGAGTTCCTCCGGCTCCGCAGGACGCTTTTCATAGCCTATCACATGCTGCCTGACCGTACCATTGCCGATAAAGGACGCAATATTGGTGGAAACCCCTTTTTTTTCAAGGAATTCCAGGTACTCCCCGAGGGTGGTCCAGCTCACATCAAATTTTATATCCTGCTGGAGATTTAGCATTTCCTCTTTCATTTCCTCATTCAAAGGTCCCATGGAATGGCCTTCCCCCATTACTTCCAGGGTGACCCCCTGCCGGATATCCCCCTGCGAACGCCCGTCTTCGATCAGGGCGACATTTGCCCAGCTCAGCATATTTATAAAACCAGGGGCTACCGCAAGGCCGCTTGCATCAATTTCAAGCACCCCCTTAGCCTCCGCTAACCCGCCGATTGCAGCTATGGTATCGGCGTTGATCGCCAGGTCTGATATGTAGGCCGTGTTCCCTGAGCCATCCAGGATCTGCCCGCCGCGGATTATCACATCATAGGACGGGGGTTCCTTACAATTGATGAGGAACAGGGTGCAGCCCAGAAAAAGGAAACATTTGGCCGATCTATTCATTGTGCTACTTATGGTTTCACTGTTGTGGTTCAGTTGAGAATTTTATAGATCCCAAGCGCCCCGACTCCTAAAATACTAAGAATACTTATCCAGAGGACAAGGTCATAGAGGAATCCGGGTTTAAAATGGGGGTTAAGGCGTATATAACGGAACTGGATGACGGCAAATACCACAAGGAACAGCAAAAAAGACCCTACAATACCTCCCGTGATCACCATAAGGACCGGCAGGCGGATAAAAACAAAAAGCGTAGCCCATAATAAAGGGATCACCCAGGCCAGGATGGCGATGGTTTTTTTACGGATGCGGAGGTCGCTGAACCGGATCCATTGTAACTGCCCGAAAATATCGGTAACCTGCCTGGTCCATGCTGCAAGGGCGGCAAAGAGGGTAGAAAAAAGGGTAATGAAAGCCCCTATAAGGAACGCCACCCTGGCTTGAGGCCCGAGGGATTCCGTATACATGGCCGATAAGGTCTCTACCATGGCGTAGCCTTCGGGAACATTCCCATTAACATGCAATACCGCNGCCCCCAGCAGGTAAAACGCCGCCGTAACNGTGGTATAGACGCACATCGCAATGATGGCATCGAGCTTCATAACCCTTATCCAGCCACGCGCCCTTGCCTTCCAGGCTTCGGATTCGTCATTACGTCCGGTATAGGCCGCATAGCCTTTTTCGAGGCACCAATAGTTATAATGGATGATTTCGTCGCCCCCGACCCCCGTAATCCCAAAGGCCCCGATGGCCACCACTACCATGGATGGCGGGAGTTCAAACTGTAGCCCGCTCCAGATATTCTCCCAGGAAATCTGGTAAGGGGTATAGCCGAGAAAATAAAGGGAGGAGAAGGTAAAAAGTGTAAAGAGGCCTATCATAAGCAGTGAAATCCGCTCTATAAACCTGTAATACCCCCGGTATACCATCAGGGCAACCACCACTGCAATAATAAAGCAATAATAGGGTACATCCAGCGCGGGGGCCGACATATTGAGGATGATGGCCACCCCTCCCACAATGCCCCCAACCTGCAGCAATTTAATAACCATTACCCCCAGCACCGTCCAGACCGTCCATTTTGCTTTCCCGAAACGCGGACCCGGCAGGGCGTTGAAGGCCTGCATGGCTGTTTCCCCGGTAAGGATGGTGTGTTTGCCAAATTCGAGTTGCACGGCTACTTTTACCAAGCAGCTAACAATGATGACCCAGAATGCGATAAATCCCGCCTCCGCCCCCAGGGTTGTGGTGGCAATAAGTTCTCCGCTGCCTACAATGGATGCGGAAAGGATAAAACTGGGCCCCAGAAAACCTAACCTGCCCCTGAACGTGGCGGGCGGTTCCAGAATCATATCCGGGGGCAGGATATATGGGTCCTCGTGTTTAGACATGAGGCGTCAGAACTTCTTCATAAAGGCCATATTGTGTTCCATGCTNCCGAGGGGGGTAGAGGCATATTCTTCCTGTTCAATGAAAATATGTTTAACTCCTGATTCCTTTCGATGCGCCATCATGGCCGCAATATCCAGTCCGCCTTTTCCGAATTCGGTGCTTTCCTTTTTCGCCATGTCCATATCTTTCAAGTGCCATAGGGGGAACCTGCCCGGAAACCTACTGAAATAGTCCAGCGGGTCCTTCCCGGCAACGACCACCCATCCGAGGTCCAGTTCCATATGCACCAGCCTGGCTTCGGTTTCCTTTAAAAGGATATCGTAAAGGACTTCCCCCTGAACCGCATCAAATTCATATTCGTGGTTATGATAGCCGAACTTCAGCCCCATCTTTTTACAGGATTCCCCTGCCTGATTAAAAGCTTCGGCCACTTTTTTGTAATTATCAATGGTTTGACCGCTGGAGGGCATGGTAGAACAGATGAGGTAATCCTGGCCCGATAATACAGCCTCTTCCATGGTTTTTTCCCATTGGTCGTCGAGGTGTACATGCCCGCTTACCAATTTCATTCCCAGGCTATCGCAGGCCTTTTTCATGCCTTCGGGCCCCAGCCCGTAATAATGACCTTTCCCACTACGGGCCGTTTCTATTTTTTTGATACCGATCGCCGCAATTTTCTCAAGGGTACCCTCCGGGTCTGAGGCCATCTCCTCCCTGAAGGTGTACAATTGTACCCCAAGTTGCATTTTTCCACGGGGGGTAAAGCCCATGGAGGGGAGGAGGGAGGCACCCAGGGTAAGGGTCCCCGCCTGTAAAAGAAAATCTCTGCGCGTTTTCATAAGATGGCGGTTTTACGGTGTTGTTTATGATAAGCATGAAGCCTTATTGCGACCAGGATGTTGGCTGCCGGTCCCAGCGGTGATTTTTAAGTGCTTTATAGAGGGCATCCGGCAATCCCTGCCCGTCGCTTACGGCTGTATTCATTTCAACGTTCTTTTGCTTGCGCATCCCGGGGATGATGGTTCCTACCTGTTTGTTCATGATGATGAACCTCAATGCCATTTCGGCCATGGTCATGCCGGCCGGAACAAGCGGCCTCAGCGCATCGGCCCTATCTGCGCTTGGGATAAGGTTTTCCGGAACGAAATAGGTGCCCCGCCAGTCGCCTTCCGGAAAAGTGGTATCCCTGGTAATATTCCCGGTGAGGGTCCCTTCGTCAAAAGGGACCCTTGCGATCACGCCAATATCCAGTTTTGCACAAAGAGGGAACAACACATCTTCCGGGGCCTGGTCGAAAATGTTATAGATCACCTGCACGGCATCCAACACCCCGGTTTCAAGGGCTTTGATCCCGTTCTCCGGNTCCCAGCGGTTCATNCTGATCCCCATNGCCGCGATCTTCCCGGAGGCCTTCAGGTCCTCAACGGCTCTTTGCCATTCTTCCCGGGCCGCCCAGCCATCGTCCCAGGTATGGAACTGCATCAGGTCGAGCTGTTCAAGGCCAAGGTTCCTGAGGGTTTTATCCGTGTACGACATAATGTGGGCTACCGGATAGGATTCGTCATAAGAATATTCCGGCCTGGCGGGCCATTTAAAGTTTTTGGGCGGGATCTTACTCGCCGTATATAATTTAACGTCGGGATGCCTCCTTATCAATTGCCCCAGGAGCTTTTCGCTATGCCCTTCCCCATAACCCCATGCGGTGTCGAAGAAGTTCACCCCCCTTTCCACCGCAAGGTCCAGGGACCTGGCAGACTGACGGTCGTCTGATTCCGTCCATCCGCCCATACCCCACATACCATAGCCGATTTCACTTAGGCCCCAATTGGTTCTGCCGAATCTTCTGTATTTCATTCGCTTATTTTATTTAAGGATCAGTGGGGGTTGTTGGCATAGTGTTCCCTGAGCAGGTCCTCGGCAAAGTCGTTTGTAAGGTCCCTTACCACCGTATGCACGTGGTTGGCATTGTTTTGGGTATTATCGAATTCAATCAGTAACATCGGGCCGTGAATGCTGTAGTAATGCCCGTCGCTTTTATCCAGGACCCCGGCCCAGGCAAAAGAAAGGTTATCGAGCCCGGCATCTATGATCTTTTTCCGGAATGTTTCTGAAAATTCAAAAACGTAGTTGCCGATATAGACGTCGAGCAATTCCATAAATATTTTCTTTTGATCACTGTTGAGGTCAGAATAGGGGATGCCCTTTTTTTCTATTCCCGTTACCTGCCTCTCGTTGCCGGTGAATATTTCGTAAGGGGCCTTTTCGGAGAATCTGGCATGCTTCAATTGATCGGGGCTGAGTGAGTGCAGCAGTGCGAAACCCAGTTCGGATTCTTTTTTCAGGACTTCCTTGCCATGCTGCAGTTCTACTTTAACCACCCCGGGGTTGGTGCCCAGGAAGGTAGGCGTAGCGGAGACCAGGCCGCCATTCCCCGACGTAAAATTAAGGGAGATATGATGGCCTTCAAACCGCCAGCCCCAATAGCCGTCTTTGGCAGGGGTGCCGAAAATACAAAAGTGATAGTTGAGCGGATCGCGCCAGGGATTGCCGTCAGACAGTGTATGGTTATCATTCTCAATAAGCTTGAGCACCTTTTCCAGTTCCATGATCTCCCTGGTCTTGTCATAGGCCTGCTGGCTCAGGGATGCCCTTAACAAATCAAGAGCCGCCTCCGTCTGGGCTTCATTAAAATCATTAAAAGTAGGGCCTTTTCTGACTATAGGAATAAAGAACCAGTTAAACCGTTCTTCATCTTCCAGGGAAAAAAGCGCGCTTTCACGAAGTTCCGGGCTGAGCGATTGGAGGAATGCATTGGCTTTGGCCGAGAGGTCCTGGCTTAAGAGGTTGCTGCAAAGCAACAGGGCACTGATAAGCACAGGTAGTTTATTAATCCATTTATCATGTAGTTTCATCTGTTCTCTTGTGTACTTGTTAGTTCTAATGATTGTTTGAGCCATTATTGGTATCTGTAAATCGCAGGGCCAATAAGTTGACGGGAAACCGGCCCCGTTTTTTTTATAACAGGCGATAGCTTACAAAGGCCAGCCTCTTACTGTCCGGCGACCAGGAAGGGACATTGATGGTCCCCTGGCCACCGAATAATTCGGCNATAACCGAGATTTCGCCGGTCTCTAAATTCATCAGTCGTAAAAGGACATCCTTGTTTGGCGGATGGTCCCCTGCAGGCACATCTGTGCCAAAACTAATGTAGACCAGCCATTTCCCGTCCGGCGAGGGATGCGCAAACCAATCGTTGTAGGAATCTGTGGTAATCTGGACCTGATCCGTACCATCGGGTTTCATCCTCCATATCTGCATGGTGCCCGTCCGCGCCGAATTAAAGTAGATATAGCGGCCATCCGGGGAATAATCCGGGCCGTCATCCAGCAGTTCCGCAGTGGTCAGGCGCTTTTCTTCCCCACCGTTGGCAGGGATGGTATAGATGTCGTAATTGCCGTTTCTCTCGGCACAATAAGCAAGGGTTTTACCATCCGGCGACCAGCCATGCCAGTAGGAAGGCCCGAGTTCCGTAACTTTTTTCGGGTTGCCCCCTTCAATGGGCAGGGTGTAGATGAGTGATTTCCCCGTTTCCGTGCCGTCACTGATGACCAGCGTGCTGCCATCAGGTGAAATTCCATGATCGTTATTGATCCTTTTGGCAAAACCCGTTGGGATCAGGGCAGGGGTCCCGCCCGACACGGGGATGCTGTAGAGCAGGCCGTTGCTGTTATAGATCAGGGTTTTTCCGTCAGGCGACCAGTTGGGCGCCTCCAGATGGGTGTTGCTGGTGAGCACCACTTCCCTGTCGAATTCCGCGATTCCAATGGTTTCCAGGGTACTTTCCACCTGAGGCTTTGCAATCGTGCTCACAGGGCGTACACCATGGCCGCCGGTTGAGGCCTCCTCCGTAATATGGAGGTTACCGGGCTGAACGAGTAACAAGGCGCCCCATAAAGGAGACATGAGGTATTTCAATGGTTTTTCTGTTTAACGGTGAACCTTTAAAGTTACTTAATTAGGAGGGAATTACTAAAAGAAATTTGTCATTATATTGATGAATAATAAAGTACCGGAATGCAACGAACAGCTAAGGCCGTGATATAAAAAACCGGTAAAAACCGATGGATACTCCGTTCCATTTCCCAAACGAAAACAATGCCGGGATTGCGCTGAAAGCAGCGGGAGGTTATGCGCAGAGGAAACCGGGCTAGTTTCCCGGGCGGATATCGAGCCGCAGCACGGACCTGGCCGGGACAGCCAGCTGTATAGTATTTCCGGCCGTACTGAAATCCCTGAAGCCATGAATTGTTACCTCCTCAGCAGAGCCGAAATCGTTGAAGGAATTCATACTTTCGCCGCTGATATACTCTCCTTCCACTGATTCGATGCTTTTCAACCCATTTAGGGTCACCAGGGACTGGCGGCTCTCCAAGGGATGTATATTGGCTACCGTCAGATGGATCAGCCCGGCAACATCCCGGGAACAGGAAACCGACAGGGCCGGCAGTTGTTCGCCACCCTGAGTATAAGGCTGGGAGTTAACCCGGGCCGGAAGGGCGATGGCATCCTGGTGCACCTTAAACAATTTAAACACGTAATAGGTAGGTGTTTTGACGATAGCTTCACCTTGGGTAAGGATCATGGCCTGAAGGACATTCACCATCTGGGCGATATTGGCCATTTTGATCCTTCCGGGGTGGTTGTTGAAGATATGGAGGCCGAGGGCGGCCACAAGGGCGTCGCGAAGGGTATTCTGCTGGTAGAGGAATCCGGGTTCGGTCCCCTGGGCTACATCGTACCAGGCCCCCCATTCGTCGGCAATCAGCGCTATATTATTGTCGGGGTCAAGTTCGTCCATGATGGCGATGTGTTCTTTCAGGTTGGCTTCCATTTCCAGGGTGTGCTGCATGCTGCGGAACCATTCCGCCTCCGCGAAATCGATGGCCGAACCCTTTTTTTCCCAATTGTTGGCAATGGTATAGTAGTGGTAGGAAAGGCCATGGGCAATATCAATAAAACCCGGGACTCCTTTTATGCCCTCCATAAAAGTACGCGTCCATTGCAGGTCATCGAAGACCCCGCCGCTCGCAATTTTAAATTCGGCGTTGCAGTAGGTACTGTAGCGTTTAAAAACGTCGAGGTAATAGTCCGCGTCCATACTCCCCCCGCAACCCCAGTTTTCGTTTCCTATGCCCCAGTATTTTACTTTCCATGGTTCCTTCCGCCCGTTTTCTTTCCGCAGCCGGGTCATCTCGCTGTCTGCATCGGAGGTTACATATTCTATCCACTGGTAAGCATCCTTGACGGTGCCGCTTGCGATATTCACGGCTATATAGGGTTCGGTGTCCAGTAGTTCGCATAACCTCAGGAATTCGTGGGTGCCGAAAGAATTGTCTTCGGTGACCCCACCCCAGAAGGTATTCAGCGTGGCCGGCCGTTCTTCAACAGGCCCTATGCCATCCTTCCAATGGTACTGCTCGGCGAAACAACCTCCCGGCCACCGGAGTACCGGGATGCTAAGCTCCTTCAGGGCAGTAAGCACGTCCAGGCGGATCCCATCCGTATTGGGGATTTCAGAATCGGGCCCTACGTATATTCCCTCGTATATACCCCTGCCGAGATGCTCTGCAAAGTGTCCGTAAATTTTCCTGCTGATCGTGTCTCCCGGGCTGGCTGTTTCCACGATTATACTATTTTCCTGGGCTAAGGCAAATAAGCCCGAGAACAGGGCTACCATAACTATTTGTAAGCGGTAAGGGTGGTTCATAAAAGAAAGTTAAGAAAAAATTTCTTTTTTTGATTCGGGGATCCGCCCGGAATATTGTGCGGCCAGCGAATTGCCCGGCACGGACGGCAGTTAAGCTGAAAATGTTTCGCAAACCGGGGGCTCGTCCACCCCGGGATTTGTATTTTTGCCGGAAAACTAAAAGGATGAATTCCAGGGAAGCCCAGTTACAGGCCATAGGCCGCCTGCTGAACATTATGGATGAACTCCGGACCCGCTGCCCGTGGGACCGGAAGCAAACCATGCAATCGCTAAGGCACCTCACCATTGAAGAGACTTATGAGTTGGGTGATGCCATCCTGGATGGCGATATGCACGAAATTAAAAAAGAACTGGGCGATCTGCTGCTGCACATAGTTTTTTACGCCAGGATTGGCTCGGAGAGCGGCGATTTTGATATGGCCGATATAGCGAATGACATCTGTGAAAAGCTTATTAACAGGCATCCCCATATTTACGGGGATGTAAAGGTGGAGAACGAAGAAGAGGTAAAGCAGAACTGGGAGAATATCAAACTTGCGGAAGGCAAGAAAAGTGTGCTTGAAGGTGTCCCGGCCAGCCTGCCTGCCCTTGTAAAGGCTAACAGGATACAGGATAAGGTTTCCGGAGTTGGCTTCGACTGGGAAGAACCCCGGCAGGTATTCCTGAAGGTGCAGGAAGAACTGGCCGAACTGCAGCAGGAATTGGACACCGGAACAAGGGAGCAGGTGGAGGCGGAGTTTGGTGATGTGCTTTTTTCCCTGGTGAATTATGCCCGCTTCCTGGATATTAACCCTGAAAATGCCCTGGAACGCACCAACAAGAAATTTATCAGGCGCTTCCGGCATCTGGAGAAAAGGGCCGGGGAAGCCGGGAAAGCACTTAAAGATATGAGCCTGGCCGAAATGGATGTTTTCTGGGAAGAGGCCAAGAAGTTATAGGGAATACCTTTCTGAAAAACCGAAGGAAGCGTATATCTTTGCCACTCCAAATTTGAACGGGTTTTGTTTCATCAATATACCAGGGAATTCCGATATAATATCAGGCTGGCTGCACCGGTAATCCTGGGGATGCTGGGGCATTCCTTTGTGGCCTTCGCCGACAATATCATGGTGGGGCAGTTGGGCACGGCCGAACTCGCAGCAGTATCCCTTGGCAACAGTTTTGTGTTTATCGCGATGTCTCTGGGCATAGGTTTCTCTACAGCCATAACCCCTCTGGTGGCAGAGGCCGATGCCGCAGGTAACAGGGTAGCCGGAAAGGGTGCGCTGAAACATGGCCTGGTGTTATGTACCCTTCTGGGGATCATCCTTTTCCTCTTGATCCTGCTGGCAAAACCGCTGATGTATCTGATGGACCAGCCACCCGAAGTGGTTACCCTCGCCATCCCGTACCTCGACCTGGTAGCGTTTTCCCTTATCCCCCTGGTCATGTTCCAGGCTTTCAAGCAATTTTCCGAAGGCCTTTCGCAAACCCGCTACCCCATGTATGCCACCATAGTTGCGAACCTAGTGAACGTCACCCTGAATTACCTGCTGATCTTCGGTACCTTTGGTTTCCCTAAATTAGGCATTATCGGCGCTGCTATAGGGACCCTGGTTTCAAGGATTATGATGCTCGTTTTTATTTGGTGGGTGTTACGTGTTAAAAGCAAGTTCAGGGAGTATGTCACTGCCTTCAGGTTCCTGCAGATTGAAAAGAAGGTGATGGCAAAAATCCTTAGCCTTGGATTTCCTTCGGCCCTCCAGATGTTTTTTGAAGTGGCCATCTTTACCGCCGCCATCTGGCTTAGCGGGGTATTGGGGAAGAACCCACAGGCCGCCAACCAGATTGCGCTAAACCTCAGCAGCATGACATTTATGTTTGGGATGGGGCTGGGAGTGGCGGCCATGATAAGGGTAGGCAACCAGAGGGGATTAAAAAACTATCCGGAATTAAGGCGGATCGCCCGTTCTATTTTTTTCCTGACCCTGCTGATGGACCTTGCCTTTGCCATCCTGTTCCTTTTGGGAAGGTTCTGGTTCCCCACCCTTTACCTAGATATCCAGGACCTTACAAACCAGGCAGACAACATGGAAGTACTGGCCCTGGCGGCGCAGCTACTGCTCGTTGCGGCCTTCTTTCAGCTTTCAGACGGCCTACAGGTTGTAATTTTGGGCGCCCTGAGGGGCTTGCAGGATGTGCGGGTCCCAACCTTTATCACTTTTGTTGCTTACTGGGTAGTGGGCTTTCCAATAAGTTATTACCTTGGCCTTTACACCCCGATGGGAAGTACGGGGATCTGGATCGGCCTCCTGGCGGGCCTGAGCGCTTCCGCCTTATTATTGTATCTTAGGTTCAACTATATGAGCAGGAACCTGATCCGGTCAACGGCACCCGAAACGGTTGTGTGATCAAATTCAATTTGTGCTACTATGCAGTTACCAAAATTTCTACTTGGCGATAATACGGACTTTCCCTCGGCCATTTTTATTGTACATACAGAATACCCCAGGTTCATCATCAACCTGGAGAACGACGAGGTGGAATGGCTGGAGGAATTTTCACAGGAGGACGAAGCGGAACTCTCCTCTGAAGCCGCAGTTCTTATTGAGCAGGCCACAGAATTTTATGACCGGGAAATAGCCAGATACGAGGACTGAGATGCTGGATTCCCTGCTTCAATCAGACAAGGAACTTTTCCTCTTCCTCAACGGGCTGGGGAAAACAGGCTGGGATGGTTTCTGGATGGGGCTTTCGGATAAATGGATGGCGCTACCCCTTTACCTGTTATTGTTTATCCTTTCCTATAAGTCACTCGGGCCAAAAAAATTATTGCTGCTGCTGGTTGCCGTGGCATTACTTATCACCGTAAGCGATCAGTTGTCAAATTTTTTCAAATACGGGATTCAGCGGCCACGGCCATGTTTTGAAGCCGGGATACAGGAACAGATACGCCTTGTAAAAGGATACTGCGGGGGCAAATTCGGCTTTTACTCNGCTCATGCTTCCAATACCATGGCGGTAGCCGTATTTTTTATAAGCCTCCTCGGCAGCCGTTACCGTTTCCTGGCCCCTGTACTGCTCCTTTGGGCTGTTTTGGTCGCCTACAGCCGTATCTATATCGGGGTGCATTACCCGCTTGATGTCCTGGGCGGTGCCATGGCAGGCTTTTTATTAGGCTGGTTGTTTGCCCGGTTGTATAGCCTTGCCCTTAACAAATTCAAAATATGATAAGCCGTGCCCAATATATCCTGCTCTTCGTATTACTGGGCTTAACCTACCTGGNGGGAATGTTTGTTACGCTTTTTGAAAACGATTCCGCCCAATTCGCGGTAATGGCCATGCGCATGGTTCAGGAGCACGATTTTATAAACCTCATCAAGGGGCAGGAAGAATATCTGGACAAACCGCACATGCACTACTGGCTGGCTGCTTTGTCGTACCTGCTTTTTGGCATAACGGACTGGGCTTACAGGATCCCTGCCCTGCTTGCCACGGCCCTGGCCGCATACAGCTGCTATGGTCTTGGAAAGCTGCTCTACCGGAAAGAAGCAGGCCGCCTGGCGGCCCTTATTTTCCTTAGCAGCCAGACCATTGTCCTCGCAGGGATCGATGTGCGTACCGATGCCGTGCTAACCGGATTTGCCGCCTTTGCAATCTGGCAGCTGGCAGTATATATAGAAGAAAGGAAACTGGCGCCTTTATTATTGGGGGCCCTGGGCGCGGGCCTTGCATTTTCCACCAAGGGGCAGATCGCCCTGCTTGTGATTGCCCTCCCGCTGCTTTGCCACCTGGCATACAGCGGTAAATGGAAAGTGCTGCTGGATTGGCGCCTGCTCCCGGGCCTTCTGGTGTTTGCCCTGGCAATCAGCCCGATGTTATATGCCTATTACCTTCAATTTGATATGCACCCGGAAAAGGTTATAAGGGGCCGGCCAGGCCGTAGCGGGTTGCTGTTTATTTTTTGGGAGCAGAGCTTCGAACGGCTTAGCGGGGAAGGGGTAGGCAAGAACAGCAGTGATTATTTTTTCTTTTTCCATACCTTTCTATGGGTTTTCCTTCCCTGGACAGTAGCGGGGATCGCAGCCTGCATAAGCCAGGCAAAGCAACTGTTAAGAGGCAGGGAAAGGCCTTCACCCTTACCAGAGGCCCTGACCCTTGGCGGGATCCTGCTGATTTTTATCATCGTCAGTTTCGCCCAGTTCAAACTTCCTCATTACCTCAATATTACCATCCCGCTTTTCGCGGTGCTAACGTCGGGTTATTTGTTCCGGATTTATAACAGCGACCATCAAAAGGCAGCAAGGGTATTAAGAGGGGTGCAATACGCCATCCTGGCCGCTGTCTTCCTCTTATCAATTTTGTTGTGTTTCGTTGTTTTCAGGTTGCAGCCGTGGTACCTTTATGCGTTTGTATTCCTTACAGCCGCCGGCCTGATTATCCTGTTGCTTCGCCGAAAAGGCCCCTTTGCGAAAATTGTATTGGCCGGGGCCCTGGCCTCCGTCGTGCTTAATTTGGTTCTTAACCTGCATTTTTATCCTTCCCTGCTTGAATACCAGGGAGGATCGGTCATGGCGCGGGTGGTAAAAGAATATAAAATTCCCAGGGAAAAAATATATAAGCTGTCAGCGATGCATACCTGGGCCCTGGATTTCTACAACCGTGAACCGGTTAAGATCACTACCCTGGGCGAATTAAGCAGGAAACGGGATGTATGGTTATATGCCACCGAAACNGAAGTGGAGCAATTAAGGGAAAAAGGGCTTGAGTGGGAGGAGGAGTACACGGTAGATCAATTCAGGATAACACGGCTGCAATTTCGTTTCCTTAATCCGGAAACCAGGGGAGGGATCCTGGAAAATATGCATCTTATCCATTTTCCCTGAGCAGCAGTTCCGGTTTTTTAAAGTGGTATCCCAGCCCCCCGAAGGAAACCAGGGCGGTGATCAGGAAAAATGCCATGCTCACCCCTACAGAGGTTTCCTGGTCGAGGCCGAGCCAGAGGGCGCCGTAAAAAAATACCACTTCCCTGCTTCCGATCCCGCCAATGGTCAGGGGGAGCACCGCCACAATGGACGAAACCAGGAAAACAAAGAGGTAACTCAGGGTAAAGCCCTGCACATACAACGCTTTAAGAATAAAAAAGGCGCAAAACAACTGTGCTATCTGAACCAGGGCAGAATACATCAGAGAAGGCCAGAAAACAGGCATGACGAAGGAAAATAGCCGCTTGTTGATCCACCAGAACATCAGGACTGATAAGATAATGCCCACGAAAAAATATGGTTTTAAAGGCAGCAATAATGGGTGTTCAGACAGGAGGGCGAGCAGGCAGGCATACACAAAAAGCAGCAGCAGCCCGCTTAACCGGTCGAGCACCAGCACCGAAACCACTTGCCTTGTGCGGACATCAAACTTCTGCCTGATGGCATATCCCTTATAGGCATCCCCGCCTATCCCCCCCGGCAGAAAGAGGTTATAAAACATCCCGAGCAGGTAGAGCTGCAGGTTGCTTTTATGGGTAAGGGGGAGGCTTAAATTATGGAAATACAGGTTAAGGCGGAAAGCCGCGAGTATTTTGGAAAGGGTAAAAAGTAAAATAGCCGCCAGCAGGTAGAAGGGCTGAGCTTGTCTGAGCAGCAGCAGGATTTCGCCGAAGTTGATCCTGGTGAAAATAAAATATAACAATACCGCGCTGAAAAGGATTTTCAGCAAGGTGATCAGATTTTTAGGAAGAGGCGCCGCCAATACTTATATCTTTAATTCGGTAGGGCCGTTTATTCTGGGATTCATAATAGGTACGTATGAGGAGTTCCATAACAATCCCTATGGTAAATAGCTGAATCCCTCCGATGATGAACATCAGCCCGAAAATCAATAGCGGACGGTTGCCTATGTCCTCCCCCAGGCCAAATTTAACGATCAGCAGGTAGATATTTATAAACACGCCAAGGAGGATCATAAGGAACCCGAAGATCCCAAACAAATGAATGGGCCGCTGGAAATATTTGCGGATAAAGAGGAGGAGCATCATATCGGCCACCACTTTGAAAACCCGTTCCAGTCCATATTTGGAAACTCCTGCATTGCGGGCATGATGCTTTACAGGGACCTGTTTGATCCGGCCACCCTCAAGATGTGCAAGCAGGGTAATAAAACGATGCATTTCTCCATAAAGGTTCAGGTCTTTGGCAATTTCTTTTGTGAAGACTTTTAGCGCACAGCCATTATCCTTGATATCCAGATTCGTCACCCGCCTGACCATGAAGTTGGCTATTTTGGAAGGGATCTTCTTAACCAGCGAATCCTTGCGCTTTTGCCGTATCCCCGTAACCACATCATAATCTCCCTGAACTGCATGGGCAAGCATCTGGGGGATATCGGCGGGGTCGTTCTGCAGGTCGCCATCCATGGTTATGATGTATTCCCCCTGGGCGTAGTCCAGCCCTGCGGCAAGGGCCAGGCTCTGGCCATAATTTTTTTTCAATGCCAGGAGGTGTACCTTGGGATCTTTCATCCCCTTTACCCGATCTTTGGTGTTGTCTGTGGAAAAATCGTCTACATATACAATCTGGTAATTGTACCCCTGCAGGCTGGAATGGATTTTTTCCGTAAGCAGCAATACATTCTCCTCTTCGTTGTAAAGCGGGATCACTATAGAAAGCAGGGCATGGGTCAACGGTTCCATTAAAGTTGTTTGATCAGCGAACAAAGTTAACTTTTTATTGGTCTTTATCATTAGTTAATACTTTTCGCCTTGCAGGTGCAGGATTTGGAGGCGGATACTATATTCCCGGCAGGCCGGCAACTGCCCATGCATTCGGGGGAGGGTTATTGCTTTTTCTTCGCGCTAACCGTTCCTTTCCCGCCCCGGGCGAACTGTGATGGCCATGGCCATGTTTCCATTCCGGCAAGCCTCTTACATTAAAATGGAAGGTGGTGCCGGTCGGCACTGCGCTGGTTCAGCCATTTGCCTCCCGATAGGCCCCTAGCAGGACAGTCGCAGCCCTGAAGGGCGAAATACTCCCATCTTCCAATTTTTTAATCAGGATTTCCAACTGCTCCTGAACCCGTTGATCTGAGTAAAACCTCCGGCTGAGTTCGCCATCAACCGCTTGTTTGAACCAGAATATATTCTGTTCGCGCCTCTTACCCACCAGGTATCCGTTTTCCCTGTACTTTTCGTGATAGCCGGTAATCAGCTCCCATATTTCCTCAATACCCCTGTTTTCCAGCGAGGAGGCGGTGAGCACCTTCGGGACCCAGCCGTTTTCTTTTGGGGGGTAAAGTTGGAGGGCCCTTTCAAAAGCCGACCTGGCAGCCGCTGCCTGGCGGAGATTATCGCCGTCGGCCTTATTGATTACTACGGTATCCGCCATTTCCACGATCCCCCTCTTAATTCCCTGCAGCTCATCACCTGCGCCGGCCAGCTGGAGGAGGAGGAAAAAATCCACCATGCTGTGTACCGCTGTTTCACTTTGCCCAACCCCTACGGTTTCGATCAGGATAAGGTCGAACCCGGCTGCCTCGCATAACATCATGGCTTCCCTTGTTTTCCTGGCCACCCCACCAGGGTTACCTCCTGCCGGCGACGGCCTTATAAAGGCCAGGGGATTCCTTGCCAGCTCCTGCATCCTGGTCTTATCGCCCATGATACTGCCTTTGCTGATGGAACTGCTGGGATCTATGGCGAGGACTGCAACCTTGAAACCTTGTCCTGTTACCAGTTCGCCGAGAGCCTCAATAAAAGTACTTTTTCCGACGCCCGGTACGCCTGTGATACCCACCCGGACGGAGCTTTGCGCAAGGGGCAGGCAGCTATCCAGCAAGGTATATGATTTTTCGCGGTCCTCTTCCCGACTGCTTTCCATCAGCGTAATGGCCCTGGCCAGGGCGGTGGTATCACCCTCTTTTATCCCATGGAGTAGTCCTTCAACAGTAAGATAGTCCTTCTGCAGTGCTGTTTTCCTGTCGGGCTTATTTCTATGCTGTTGCAAACTTATTGGTTAATGGGTACCCTTACCCTGGTGGTATCCCAGGAAAGGCTCAGGTACAGCTGTTCGCCCTCTTTTTCAAAACGGATGGTAAAACTCTCTTCTACGGCGGAGGTGGTGGTTACAGGGACCTCTACCTGCAAGGCATCCCGGGCAGGATCCCGGCTGGTTTCCTGCCCTTTGCTGCTTAGGGTAACCCCCCAGTCGGGCACCTCCTTGTTGAACATCACTGTCCAACTATCGGGTCTAGGTTCGGTCCATAGGGAGTACGTCCCTGCCGGAAGCCGACTATCATTTATCGTTATATCGCTGGCGGTGGTGAAGGTAGTGGGTTCGTTTGCGCCGGTCCTCCATACGGCATTATAGGGCACCAGTTCCCCAAAGATTACCCTCCCTTTTTTAAATGGGCTGCTGTAGGCAACCTTAAGATCGAATCCATCCTTGTTATAAATTGCCGTTCTTTCGGGGCTATGTTTTTTCGTCTGCTCCCTCAGGTAAGGCATTCCGATAAAATAGAAAGCGAGCAGCAAGACAACCACAACTATCACGATCCATTTCAATACTTTCATGGTTCAAATTTTTTTGTTCCGATCTAAGTTAGTAATTCCTGTTTAATATCATATTTCGTGGCAGCCTGTAAATTTTGGGATCAAATCCGGGCTTATCCGGGGCACTTGTACCGGCTTACGGTTATTTTCACAGAAATTTAATAGTCCATACCGGGGCCTTTTGCCATGCAAATGGTAACTTAATCCAAATTGAAACCAAAAACCATGAAGACGATTTTTAAGACAACGGCTACCCATAAGGGAGGATTAAGGGACGGACATGTACAGAGCGATGACGGCCTGATAGACCTGGATGTGAAACTCCCGGGGAAATCACAGCCTTCCGACGGGAAATACTCGAATGCCGAACAGCTTTTCGCCGCCGGCTATGCCACCTGTTTTGCCGAATCCCTCGAATCCGTCGCGCGTTTGTGGCGAATAGACGGGCTGGGGGATTTTAGCGTAACGGCCACGGTTGCCTACAAACAAGACGAGGACGGTTATTTCCTGGAGGCCATGCTTGATTCCTATTTGCCTACCCTTGATAAGGAGAAAGGTGAGGAACTGGTTAACGCCGCCCATGAAATCTGTCCTTACAGCAAAGCCACCCGCGATAATATTACGGTGACCCTTAATTTGCTTCTCGATCAATAAGCGAATTTTAGCAGGGGAAAATCAATAATTGCCAGGCCTTTCAAAAATAAATTCCGAGGAATTTTCATATACCGAGCCCGGTTCAAGCACACTGGAGGGAAAATGGGGCATGTTGGGGGCATCCGGTAAATTCTGGGTTTCAAAACAGATCCCTGCAAATTCCCTGGGGGTATAAACCACGATCCCCGGCTGGTTTGTCCTGACACGTAACCGGATCCCTGAATCCGGGGCTATGACCCTGGCTGCATCGGTAGCCGACCCGGAAATTATAAACGGGGTGTCTAAGTGCGTGTCGCCGATTACCCGCTCTGCCATAAAATCATAATCACTGCCCTTAACCGGAAGGATGCGACCGCTGGGCAAGAGGTTGTCCAGGGTTTCCAGGTATTCCGCGCAATGGAGTTGCAGGCGGTAGTCCCGGATACCTGCTGAATTACCCAGTAAAAAGTAGGAATGGTTAACAAGGTTTACCACCGTTTTCCTGTCTGTAGTAGCACGATGGGTGATCTGCAGGCTGCTTCCCCGGAGCGAGTAGGTTACCTCTGCACGCAGTTGGCCCGGATACCCTTCTTCCATATGGGGACTGATATAGGAAAGGGTTACCCGGGGTTCACTACCCCCTGCCACTTCATCAATATGCCAGTATTTTTTGCTAAACCCCTCACGGCCGCCATGAAGGTGGACATCTTTCACCACCGTATGAAGCGGGTAACTCACCCCATCGAGCCGGAAACTTCCCGAAATCCTGCCAGCATAACGCCCCACACAGGCACCGAGGCAATTTTTATCGGCAATATATCCTTCCGGGTTATTTAAACCCACCACCAAAGGGGTGACAGCCCCGTTATCATTATGCAAACTTAACTCCTGGATGATTGCCCCGTAATCCAGAACTTTAAGGCTGAGGAAATCATTTTTGATCGAAATTTGCTTCAAGGGAAGTATTTAAAATTTATTAAAAATAAACTTTTTTGCAACACAGCTACTTTTCTGCCGTCCTTAAGGTAACAACAACTGAAACCGAACTTGGAAACTAACCTCATGTTCCACACAGATCTGGTTGAACAATGTAAAGCAAATAATCGCCAGGCACAACTAAAACTGTACCGGCAGTATTGCGACGGCATGTTCAGTGTGGCCATGCGGTTCCTCGGGAATGAGGATGATGCGGAAGACGTCTTGCAGGAAGCATTTATCAAGGCTTTCCAGAAACTCGACCAGTTTAGCGGGGAAGTCACTTTCGGGGCATGGCTGAAACGCATTGTGATCAATAAATGCATAGATTTTCTTAAATCGAGGAAGATACAGTTCGAGGAATTAAGGGAGAATACTATCCGGATTGCGGACAAGGAGGATTGGACAGCAGACGAAGGGATTACAGTGGAGGATGTAAAGGCCGCCATAGAGACGTTGCCCGGGAAGTACCGCTATGTAGTGCAGATGTATCTTATTGAAGGCCTGGACCACAGCGAGATTTCGGATATCCTCGATCTGACGGCAACTACCTGCCGAACCCGGTTGATGCGGGGCAGGGCAATGCTGAAGGAACTTTTAAAAGACAAGCGTTATGGCACAGGATCTTAGAGATTTATTTAAGGATGAAAGGGAACGGCAATTCAGGATGAAGCAAGGCCATGAGGAAAGGTTTGCGAAGAAACTCGACCAGGCGATGCAGCATCAGAAAAGAAGGCCCTATACCGCCTTTATGATTGCGGCCTCTGTCCTGGTTTTGGTAAGTATCGGGTTGTACACCTTTGTTAACAGGGCTCCTGTACAAACCGGGGTTGTGGCCACTCCTCCGGCAGATACCAAAGCCACTCAGCTCTCACTGGGCGATTTGTCTCCGGACCTCAGGAAGATAGAACAGTACTATGTGGCCAACATTAACCTGCAATTGTCTGACCTGGAAGTATCCCCTGAAAACAAAGCCATGGTAGACGGGTTTATGGAGCGACTGTCTGAACTCAATAAGGAGTATGTGGCCTTGAACAGCGAGCTCAATACCGTTGGCCCCAACGACCAGACCATCAATGCCCTGATCAATAACCTGCAATTGCGCCTGGAGCTGTTGTATAAATTAAAAGAAAAGTTAGAAACCTTTAAATCATCAGAAAATGAAACATCTTCTCACAGTATTTAAAACCATGTGCCTGGTGTGTTGCCTGGCGGGCTCCCCGCAGCTGACAGGGCAGGAAAAACAGTCGAAAACCTATAAGGAAACCTTTACGGTGAAGCCGGATGCCGTTGTCGATATCAATGTCAGTCATGCCGATATTTCATTCGAAACCTGGGAAAAAGACGAGGTGAGTGTGGAAGCCTTAGTAGAACTGGAAGGAGCCACAGCGGAAGAAGCGAAAAAATTCTTTGAAGAGGGCGGAATTGAAATCCTCGGCAACAGTACCCTTGTTGAAATCCGGACTACGGCCGCAGCACCTTTCCCGCCTATGCCCCCCCATCCCCCTATGGATATCATGATCCCCGAAATTCCAGATATGGAACCGCTGTTCCTGGACCTCAGGATCCCCGATCTCCCGCCTTTACCCGATATGCCACCCATGCCCCCTGTGAATGTACCCAACTTTGATTACGATGCCTACCAGAAAGACGGGGAGAAGTACCTTAAAAAATGGAAGGCGGAATTCGACAAGAATTTTGATAAGGAATACAGGAAGGAAATGGAAGCCTGGAGCAAGAAAATGGCAGCCGGGGCTGAAGAACGCAGCAAGCATATTGAAAAATGGCAAGAGGAACATCAAAAAATGAGGGAGGAACACGAATCCCAGCGGGAAGAAGCCAGGGAAATGGCCAGGGAACACCAGGAAATGGCCAGGGAATACCAGGAAATGGCAAGGGAACAGGCCAGGAAGATCGAGCGGGAAATTCGTATCTCCAGGAACGACAGGGGAGAAACACCCCATGTTTTCTACCGTTCATCCGAAGGAGAAGGGAAGAACCTCAAAATAAAGAAGACTATTAAAATAAAAATGCCAAAATCCGTAAAGCTCAAAATGAACGTGAGGCACGGGGAGGTAAAACTGGCCGAGAATACCAGGAACATGGAAGCCCACCTTGCCTATGCAAGCTTGCTGGCCGCCACAATAGACGGGGAAAAGACGCAGATCACTGCGTCTTATTCCCCAGTCAATGTAAGAAACTGGAATTTTGGTACCCTGAGGACCGACTTTTCAGATAAGGTTGCCCTTACAGAAGTAAGGAACCTGGAACTGAAATCGAATTCCTCCAATGTCACCATCGATCGGTTATTAAAAAGTGCCCATATCTTAAACAATCTGGGGCAACTGCACATCAATTCAGTAGCCGACAACTTTGACCGCATAGATATTGAAATTCAGAACGGGGAACTGTTTTGTGCCACGCCTTCCTCGGCTTTTTCTATCCAGATTAACGGAACTTCCTCCGATTTTACACCCCCCGCTTACCTGCACCTTACCAAAAGCGGAGACCAAAGGCAAATTGCCTATAAAGGCTATCATCTGAACGAACAATCTTCCCGTTCTATCCTGATCAACTCGCGCTTCAGCGAGGTTACCCTCCAAAAGTAATTGTTTCCCCATGGGATAGGGGAATACCGGCATTCGTCCACACCTGCTCTTTACTGTCCCGGTAATACACTAGCACTAACTTTTCCGGGATTCTGCCAGGCTTTCAAAAGGTTTATTCCCAGGCCGGTCCCCTTCCCCGTCCAATAAAAAGCCATTCTTTTACAACTTAGGTTCCCACCCCGGTTCATATTGCCTTTTCCAGCCCGTCATAACCATCTCATTGTTTAGGACCCTGCCAGTAGACTGGTCTATTTGCAGGGTTTCCCCGGCATCCTGGGCCATGTTGCCCAAATGGCAAAGCATGGTGGAGACCGAAGCATCCTCAATAGGTGCCCTTAAGCGGGTATTGCGGCGGATTGAATCAAAGAAGTTGGCTACGTGATCCACGTCCAGCTGACCCTCCCCCCGGGTATTGGTAGTGGCACTTTCGCTCTCCTCTTTCTCGGTTTTTATAAGGGAGCCATCCAGGCCGTAGAGTTCATAGCCGTTCCGGCTCAGGGTGATAACACCTTTGCTTCCGTAAATACTTACCCCCCTGCCAGGCTGATTAGGCTGGATAATGCCCCTGCTGTGGCCGGTCCAGGTAATGAATTTATCGTCCCCGTATTTAAAGGTCACTTGTTGGTTATCCGGGAACTCCCAATCGTCGTCGAACGTATAGGTACCCCCAAAGGAGGTAACGCTTGAAGGCAAATCCACCCCCAGCGCCCATCGGCAGACGTCTATTTCATGGGTTCCGTTGTTGTGTACTTCCCCCGTACCCCAGGTCCGGAACCAATGCCAGTTATATGGATGGATATTATCCCTGTATTTTTCCCTGGGGGCAGGTCCTTGCCAGAGTTCCCAGTCAAGCGTACCGGGTACGGGCACGACTTTCCCGTGGCCGATATCTTCCCGGCTGTTGGAATAATAGGCTTCGCCTTTATACACTTCGCCTATGATCCCGCTGCGGATTTCCTCAATCGCAAGGATAGAGGTCCTGGCAGAGCGTTGCTGGTTGCCCATCTGCACATTTTTGCCATATTTCTTCTGGGCCGCAACGAGCAATTCGTTCTCATGAGGGTTATGGCTGCAGGGTTTTTCCACATAAACATGCTTGCCCGCCTGCAGCGCCATGATGGCCATAGGGGCATGCCAGTGTTCCGGGGTTGCAATAAATACCGCATGTACGTCCTTATCATCAAGTACTTTCCTGAAATCCTTTTCCACCTTGGGGACGTAGCCGATATTTTCCCGGCACCAGGCATTGTGTTCATCGATTATCAGGTCATCCACATCACAGGTGTAGAGGATTCGGGCCAGCGGATCGGCGTGGATCGCCTTTACATGTGCCTTTCCCCGGCTTCTTACGCCAATTACCGCTGTATTGATACGTTCATTGGCCCCTAAAATCCCTGCATAGCTTATTTTTGGAAAAACCATGCTCCCCAGGCTCAGGGCAGCGGTGCCGGCGGCAGTTTTCCTGATGAAGTCTCTTCTTGTGTTCATTTATTCCTGCTTTGTTAGTGGTTTGATCTTAATATTTTTAAAGGCAACCCTGTCGCCATGGTCCTGCAAAAGGATATGGCCTGTTTCCGATTCCCCGAAACCGGGCCATTCTACATATTTACTTTCCGAAACCAGTTTACGATAGGCATCGCTCCTTCGTTCATATTCCAGTACTTTCATCCCATTCAGCCAGTGTTCCACGTGATTGCCTTTAGAGATAATATGAGCCCTGTTCCATTCGCCGATACGGTGCACCGGTTTATCCGGGTTGGCGGCTATAAGATCGTAGAGAGATGCCAGGGTCCTGCTGCCTTCATGGTTTCCCAGTTTGGCGTCCGGGTGCCTTTCGTCATCAAGGATCTGGTATTCCAGCCCGATGGAGGAACCGGGCCCCTTGTTCAGATCGGTGTCTACAAAATATTTGATCCCGCTGTTGGCACCTTCGGTAATTTTGAAATCAACTTTCAGTTCGAAATCCCCGTACAGTTCCCTGGTTACGATATCACCGCCTGCGGCGGATTCCGCGCCCCCGGAGGAGAGTACAACCAGCTCCCCGTTTTCAATAACCCAGCCTTTTTCGGGGAATTCATCCAGGCGGGCACCCCGCCATCCGGCCGTGGTGCTCCCGTCCCAGAGTAATTCCCAGCCTTCTTCCTTCTCCGCTGCCGTAAGCCGGTTCTTGAGGACCAAAGGAGTCAGGGGCGATTTAAGGGCATATTGCGAAACACTGTCTGTGAGTATCCTGAGGTTACGCCACTGTATTTCCGTCCCTGCCTGGTCTTCTTCACCTATGCTATGAACCTGAAGCCCTATAAAACCACTGGCCGTCCAGTCGTCGACAAGGAAGGTGGCCGGCACCTGGTTGATCCAGGTTTTGATCGTATCCCCGATGGCTTCGATGCGATAGTGATTCCACTCATTTTGTTTNAAGGCCTGCTGCGCCTCGGTATTATCGGTCAGGGGATAGAGCCATCCACGCCGGGCCTCGTCGTAAATACCGGCGCTCCAGGCCCGTTCGGAAGGATCAATTTCTATCTGGTAACCATGCACCCGCCCATTCATGTATTCCGGATAGCTGTTGCTCCTTATCTGAACGCCGGAGTTCATACTAGGGTCAACCTTGTATTCAAACTCCAGGATAAAATCACCGTAATCCTTGTCTGAAGTTAGAAAGGTATTGGGGGTATCGTGGACCGTACGCCCGGTTACGGTGCCGTTTTTGACTTCATAGGTTGCCGTCCCCCCTTTGATGGTCCAGCCATCATGGTCATTGCCGGCCAGCAACGGGGTCCACGGGATGCCGTCGCCACCGGATTCGGCACAACCCAGGAAGATTAAAGCAGGCAATAGCAGTGGAAATAGTAATTTAGTCAGGCGTTTTAAAGAAAGCATTGTAGTCTGGTTTAGTAATTCGTAGTCCTTAAAGATAAAAAGTTATGCGGGATACGCACAAAAAAAAGCGATCCGCCGGGATCGCCTTTTTATCAGGATGCCTTGTACTCCTTAATGGACTTCTTTTTTCAGGTAGTCCGGAAAGTTCTGTTTAAACCTGTTTAACCGCGGGACTGAAACATTCCGGATATAGGAATTATCAGGGTTTTTGCGTTCGTAGTCCTGATGGTAATCTTCGGCCTTGTAGAATTTATCGAATTTGGTTACCTCGGTTACAATGGGCTGATCATAGACCTTATTCTCTTCCAGGGCTTTCATATAACTTTCAATGATCTGTTTTTCTTTATCGTCCTTGTAAAAGGCAATGGAACGGTATTGCGGGCCGCGGTCCGGACCCTGCCTGTTCAGGCTGGTAGGGTCATGGGAACCGAAGAATACCTGTACCAGTTCCATAAAACTGATCACTTCGGGGTCATAGTAGACCTCAACGGCTTCGGCATGCGAGGTACGCCCATAGCTCACTTCCTCATAGGTAGGGTTTTCCTCCCTGCCACCGGCATATCCGGAAACCACCTCTTTAACGCCCTTCACGCTTTCGAAGATGGCCTCCACACACCAGAAACAACCACTGGCAAAATAGGCGGTTTCATATTCCTGTAATTCTTCGGCAGTTGCATGCTCCATAACTGCAACAGTATTCTCAGGTTCCGCGGATGCTTTTTCTGACTTATTTTTGGAAGTGCAGGCCCAAACGGGAATCAGGAGCAGCAAAACAACTATTTTCCGGATCATTATATTTCAGTTTCTGGATTAGTCATAAAAGATACAAAATCTTACAGATCGGGAGATGATTTTTGGCTGGCGGGATCCGCGAATGGGGGGCTCTTTCCCGGTGAATTGCAAAAAAATCCGATTGGCTGTCGCGGGTCACTGATGATTTCACCGATATTTTTTGCCGTTGGGCCGGGATGCTTCAACTTGCCGGTTAAAGGAGGTTGTTCGTCGGGTTGAATTACATTGGAATTCATTTAGGCCGTTTTATAAATACAAAACAAAATGATCACCAATCATGATAACTATCGCAACCCTGATTTTTGTATTCCTTGCCGGGTTTTCAATCCACTTAAAGAATCCTGAAAAAGTTACTTTTGAAATGGTGGCGGTACCCCAGGACCTCCATAAACCGCTCAAGCGTGCTGAACACCCTGATTTCTAGAGGTAGCTGAGCCACCAGAGATGCCGGTTGTTGCTTTTATAGGCATAGTAGCGCTGGCAGAGGGGGTATAGTGCCAATACCAGGACGATCCATACCAGGTAAACGAACCACAGGCCGAAGCCATATCCCTGTAATTGTGGTTCCAGCGTTACCCAGAAATCTATGACCATATCGGAAGGGCTGAACCCCGACATTACCGCTGCCAGCATGGCCAGCAGGTGGATGGCATACAGGTGGATGATATAGAAGAACATGGGTACGCGGCCTATGACTACCAGCCTGGAAGCTAGGGCACCCTGCCATTTTTCGGCAAAAGCCAGTAAGAGGATGGAAGGCCCCAGGGTAATAAGCAAATACAAAAGGGACGGCGGGTACTTCGTAAGGTTGAAAAACGAGAGGATAGTAAATGAAAGTGTTTCCTGGGTTGCCCATTTAACCTGCTCCCCGTAAATATTCAAAAACCGGAGGACGAAAAACAATGCGGTTATGGCAAATCCCAGCTGCAATAAACGCCTTACCCTAAGCCGGGGTTCCACATCCGAAGTATACAATTGCCCGAAATAATATCCCAGGGGCATCACAAAGATCCAGGGGATCATCGGATAAGCCACGTATACGGGCAGACCGGGACCCATGAATCCTTCTACATGGAGCATGGTCCAGATCCCTGCCGCCGCTTCAGAGGCGGGCATAAAACCATCCAGCAGGTTATGTCCTGCGACCCCCAGCAGGCATAGGCCAATGACCCATTTTTTTGGCAGGTGGATNAATCCGGCAAGGNAAATCATNCTGATCCCCAAAACCCAGATGACCTGGAGGATAAGGATCGAAAAATCCAGTTTAAAGCTCCAGGCTAATTTAATGATGGTCAGTTCTGCAAGGATAAGCCAAAACCCCCTTTTCAGCAGCCAGATACTTAGCGACTTCCTGTTCCTCCTCTGGGCTACAAAGAAAGCTGAAGTTCCGGCCAGAAAAACAAAAACAGGAGCACAGAAATGGGTTACGAATCGTGTCCAGAAAATCATGGGGTTGGTTTTTTCCAGATCCGTAGGATCGAAAAAAAAGGCATCGTAATGAAAATAATCCCTTACATGGTCCAGGGCCATGATGACCATTACTATTCCCCGAAGCAGATCAATCGATTGTACGCGTGGGCGGTTGTTTGCCAAGGCTTGCCAAATTAAATTTAATGGAATACTTCTCAATGTGGTCCCTCAATCGGGGGTACTTGCAGGAACCCCGCCAATGTACATAATTTTTTATTCCGCCTGCCCGGGTAAAAGTAATTTTAAGGTTCAGCCGGTCAGGGTTTCTTTGTGGCAAGTAGTATTCCCGTCTCCCAATTAAGAAAACTGCAATGAAAGTCGGTCCTGGTTTCCATATAGGCGAGGAACCCTGAAACATAGTCCCCGTGCCCTGATGGCCAGTTGGGTTGTTCCAGCAGGTCATCCACCACGTAGATGCCGCCGGGCCCGATGAGGGCTAACAACTCCGGTAGTTCACTGTACTTTCCGGGCCAAGCATCCGCAAAAACAAGGTCGAACTTTGGGCCATTGTACCCTCTGATCCAGGCCGCGGCATCCGTACAGAGCAGTTCAGCCCGCTTGTCGTGCCCATGGAAGCTTCGGGCGATGGCAGTAAGCATAGGATCATTATCAATCGAAACCAGAGCAGATCCCGCGTCCATTCCATCGATCATCCAGGCCAGGGAAAGACCGGTACCTGTGCCTATTTCCAGTAGCCTGCCTGATTTCACATTACCTGCCAATATCCTTAAAAGGGAACCAAGGCCTCTCCCGGAGGCCATATTAAAACCGATCTCACCCGTTCTGGCCTCAATTGCCCTGAGTTGCCGCGGAAGGTTTTTGATGTCTGTTACCATCTTTTTTTACATTTTCAGGCGCCTGGCCGGTTGAAATTGCATGAATCCCCTTAAACCGGTATCCGGTTTCCCTGCATTATACGATACCCAAATGCAAAGAATTCCGGGAACTGAAACTGTTATACGGATCAGGACGCCCCTTTCCTTCCCGTTCATCAACACAAAAAATCGCCTAGTGGAAAATGCCGGCCCTTACCTTCACCGATGATTTTTTGCTGTTTGACCGGTATTATGCACCATACCGAAAAATGGGGGTTGTTCGACGAAATGCACAGGGGTTGGATATGGATGTGGCCGTTTTAATTATATAAAACGACCAACAATCATGAAAACCATCGCAACCTTAGTTTTTGTTCTTCTGATCGGATTCACTGCCCAGGCAAAAGATGCAAGCGTCGTAGCTTTCGAAACCGGGTTTGTGGCCGCTGTAAAAGAGGTTAAGGTTCAGGAAGAAAACAAAGTTGCGCGCCTGTATCGTTTTAAGAACTCACTGGTTAAAAAGGAACTGACTTTCACCACCAAAAACAACAAGGCGAAACTGGCTTAATCATCGGTTCGTATCACAAGAAGCTGCTGTGATTGTACCGACACAAATTACGGTGTTAATAGAGGACCATACCGCTGCCCGGAGAACATCCGGATATTTATCATGACATAAACCGATTGCTTCCGGTCAGACCATTTGGAGCCATGAATAAACCCCTGCTTAACACACCATATTGGCTTATCTGACCCGGATCTTCAACGTATCACGGGTAACGTTGTACCCATAATAAAGCACCAGGGTCCGCGCCTGATCGCCCACTGATTACCTGGCCCAGGGGAGCCTAGTCCTCAAAACCGGCATCCTGGCCGGCGCTTGAGGATACCATAAACCGGGGAGAGGCAGGATAACAGACAAAACTGAGGCAGATCGGGGTTATGGTTTCATTCGATAAAGGATAGTGGTATGGGAGAAAGGTATTCCGCCGGCGCAGGGCTCATTGCCAATCAATGTCAAAAATAAAAACTACTGCCAGAAGATGGTTGAAGTTTCCTTTCCATCATGGGGTATTGACTTTTGACCATCGACTAATAACCGTTCTGATCGGTCTGTCGCATGACAGGCTTCCAGCTTTCGTCGAACAATTTTCGCACTTCGTCCAATGAATTGTCAGCTACCGAAAAATAAGGGTTTTTGGGCGGTTAAGTTCCGGTTGAGGGCCGGTTGCATCCTTACTTTACTGAAGAATTACAAGCAACATGAAAGCATCAACTACCCTTATTTTAATACTGTTTTTTGGAACTATCGGTCTGGCCTGTGAAGGAAAGGCAGATAAGCAGGAAAAAATAGCCGAAATCGTCATGGGACCTGAGGTTGAGGTTGCCGGGGCCGATATCCTGCCCGCTTCCGTTGAGGATAAATCCATTGCACGCCTGTACCGTTTCAGGAATTCAAGGGTGATCAAGGAACTTTCTTTCAGTACCAAAAAAAACAAGGCCAAACTGGCATAACAAGTACCGGGGTAACCGGCCTTAATTTTCAGAGCCGGGTTGCAGTAAGCGGTAGCCGGTTTTTTCCTTCTCCAGGGCTACCCGTTCCCTAACGCTTCGCAGTAAAAGCTTCGCATCGTAAATAATACCATCCTTGATGGTGTATTTTACACCGCCCACACGTATCACACTGTTGTCTTCTTTAAGCCTGATGGCTCCTGTTCCATACAACACCTTAAGGTTTTTGAGGGGGTTTTCCTCTACCACCGCAAAATCGGCCAGTTTGCCAACAGCCACGCTGCCGATCTTATCTGAAACTCCAAGGGCCTCGGCCCCGTTGAGGGTGGCGGAGCGTATAATTTCCAACGGGTGGAACCCGGCCTCCCTGAGCAGTTCCAATTCCCTGATGTAAGCAAAGCCATATAGCTGGAAAATAAATCCGGAATCCGAACCTACGGTAACGCGCCCTCCACGGTTTTTATATTCATTAACAAAGGCCATCCATAACCGGAAATTCTCTTTCCAGGCTACTTCCTGTTCCGTTCCCCAGTCGTGCCAATACGAACCATGGGAAACCTTGCTTGGTTGGTAGAATTCCCAAAGGGATGGCAAGGTATAGGATTCGTGCCATTCCGCGCGGCGCGCCCGGTGCAGGTCCCTGCTGGCTTCATAAATGTTAAAAGTGGGGTCGAGGGTAAAATCAAGCGACAGCAGTTCTTCCATTACCGCCTCCCAGTGTTCCGAATAGGGTTTGGCGGCCTGCTTCCATAGATTCCCCGCCCCTTCAAATCGGTGCTGCTCATTTTGGTAATTGTAGTCCAGGGGATAGTCCTGCACGGTCCTGTCGTCAAATAAAGCTTCCGGAAGGCCATACCAATGCTCCATGGATGTTAATCCAGCCCTGGCAGAATGCAGGACGTTCCATCGGGCGACACTCATCTGCGCATGGTGGCAGGCCGAACCCAGCCCCAGTTTCCTGTTCTCATCGAGCGCGGCAGCCATAATTTCCGGTTCTGCCCCGAAAAACTTGATCCCGTCTGCCCCTTTGGCGGCATTTGCACGAACCCATTCCCTTGCCTTTTCCGGGCTGTTGATGGGAACATCATTGAGAGGGTTGAAAGTATCGCTGGTTTGCCCGAAGGTGGTATAGGCAAAAATCCTGGGGGCAATGATTTCATTCCGGGAACTTTTGCGCTTTAGTTCCATCGTATGGTCTATCCCCCTGCCACCCGGTTCCCTCACGGTCGTTATCCCATGTCCCATCCATAGCCTGAAGACATAATCGGCGTCTGCACCCTGGGCATCACCGCCTATATGCCCATGCATGTCTATAAAACCGGGTAAGAGGTACATGCCGCTGCAATCGAGTTCCCGGCCTCCAGGTTGAAGCCTGGGCCGGNCTTTGTCAACTATCGGCATTCCCGGATAGCCCACCACTTCAACGGCCGTAATGAGGTTATCTTCCACAACGATATCCACCGGGCCTATGGGTGGGGCGCCGGTTCCATTGATCAGGGTTACACCCCTGATGATAAGTTGCTTAAAGGGCCCTTCACCCTGCTGGGCATGAAGAAATACCGGAATAAAGAGGAGGAGAGACAAGGTATATCTGAGCCGGGGGTTCATAAGCTTTTGGTTTTAATCGTTAAATAAAACTAGGTAATTTAAGTTCAAGATCAAGTTCAAGTGCAAGATCAAGTGAGGGAAGTTGGTAAAAATTCAAATTCAAATTCAAAAATTGCTTATTGTTAATTGATCATTGTTTATTGTAATCCATTGCCAACATCATGAAGCGAGCTACGCTCTGCTACATGACTGCCGACTGCCTACTGCNGACTGCCAACTGTATTATTCTTTAACAGGAACTTCAATATGCTGGCCCAGGAAAATAGCATTGAGGAAGAGCCGGTTGGTTCCATACCAGGACCCCCTGAAATTCGGGTTGTCGGCAAAAAGGACAACCCTTCCTTTACCCAGCGGACTTACAATCAGGGAGGCGGAGGGTATCAGGTTATTTTCGAGGTTATCCGCAGTAATAAAGCCGTCTATATGCGGGTCTTCGGTGTATTTGGCAACGGTAGAATAGGGGTTTTTACTGGGTGCCAGCCACACTTCGTTGTTTTTGTAGACAGGGATGGTTTCGTCGTGGTATCCGAAGGCCAGGGGATGGGTCTGGTCAATCCGCGCCTTTACAATTATCCCTCCCACCGAGGTTTTCCCTATGTCCTCATCAGCATTTACATAAGGTTCCCTTACCGTGGCAGTCAAAGAATCTTTCTCAGGCAAAATAAGCTTCTCCTTCACCAGCTTTTTCTCAATAGCCCATTCAGATCCTGTGCCTATAGTAATAAGGGTGTTCCCCTGTTTAACCCAATTCGAGATTTTATCCCTCTCCTTATCATTTAAGTCGTAATTACCCGAAACCATTACCAGCACTGTATACTCATCCAGGGTGACATTGTTAAAATTCCTGAGGGGGATCTTGGTTATAGGCATATCCACCCTTGTATCCAACAGGTGCCAGATCTCCCCGGCTTCATAAGACCGGACGCCGTGTCCGATAAGCATGGCAGCCTTCGGCGCCTTAAGGGGTTTAACGAATGAACTTCCCAGGTCGACCCCCTTAAGGTTCCAGCCGGTTGCCAGCGGGTATACCGGTACCTGCCATTTCTCCATCGCTTTTACCAGGATGGAATGTACCTTTTCGGGTTCCTCATCCTGGAGGCTCACCGGGATCACCAGGGTGCCGTAATGGAAATCGCGTTCCCCTGAAACCGTAGTTGCCCGGAAGGGTTTAAATGCCGCGGAGGCAACGATCCCTTCCCTTTGAAGTTCGTGTAGCATGGCCGGGGCGTTGTAATCATCCCATGCTGCCACATAGGCATAGTCTGAAGTTTCCAGAGGTGGGAGTGAAATCAGGCCTGAAGTGGTATTGACGGCTTCCCCTGCGCTCAGGCTGTTCACCGGCCGGTATTTCATGTTGTAGAAATTGGCGAGAGACCAGGCCGAAGCATCGTAAAAAACACTGTCCCGGTAACTTTCATAGGTCTCAAACATGGTTTGCACCATCCGGTACTGGGCCTGCCCGGCGGGCACTACAAATTCGTCCTCCCCGGACCGGTATACATCTATACGGTGCATAAGCAGCTTGTCTATAAAGGCCTTTACCCGATTCTTATCGTATTTGTCGCCAAATACATAGCCTTTTACCCTCTTATTCCCGGAATTTTTCAGGGCGCTCTTAAAGAAATCCTGCTGGTATTTATACAGGTAGTCCTTATTTTCCACTGAGGCTTTAACCGTTGCTATGCCTGATACATACTGGTTTCGTATGGTAAAAGGGAAGGTGATCTCGCCGAATGCGGTCTTCTGGGCATGGCCTCTGCTGCTTGCCTGTTCGAACAAAAGCCCCAGCCCGCCCTGGAGGTCGGGATAGGAGGAGCCATAACCGGGATAGGTACCGTCAAATACTTCCCTCGTAAAATAAAACGACCCGATACTGTCCAGCGCTTTGGCATAATACCCCCCGAATACTTCGTTGAGGTACCCATAATTTTCCCGGGGCATGATGGGGTCCAGCGAACCATTAACCTTCATAGGTTCAAAAAAATAGGTGGCCTGGGAACCCATTTCGTGGAAGTCTGTAACCACATTGGGGTACCATTCATGGTACCAATTGAGTTTACCCCGGCTTTCCGGATGGATCGCCAGCAGCCAGTCCCGGTTAAGGTCGAACCAGTAATGGTTGGTTCTTCCTCCCGGCCAGTATTCGTTGTGTTCGGCATCCTGGGGATCGTTAACCAGTGGGTCGCCCTGGTAGGAGTTCGCCCATTGGGTATGCCTGTCGCGCCCGTCGGGGTTTATCGTCGGATCAATAAAAAGGACCGCATTTTCCAGGTAGCGTTGTATTTCGGCATTTTCTGAAGCGACAAAGGTATAGGCGGTCAGCAGGGCAGCCTCGGAGCTCGACGGTTCATTCCCGTGGACATTATAGGCAAGGTTGATGAATACGGGCACATCGGCCGAAGGTAAGGCAGCCTGTTCCGGATCGGTAAAGGCCAGATGGCGTTCTTTAAGTTCCTGAAGCCTTTGCAGGTTTTGCGGGCTGGTAACGGTTAATATAACCAGTTTACGCCCTTCATAGGTTTTGCCATATTCCACGAGTTGGGCCCGGTCTGAAAGTTCAGCGAGCTTCTCCAGATAGGCTACAATCAGGTCGTGCCTTGTATGCCTTTCGCCAATACCATAACCCAGGAACGCTTCCGGGGAGGGGATATCGGCTTTAAAAGGGTGGAAGTTTTTAAAATAGTAATCCTGAGCCAGGATGGTAGTTCCATAAAAGCATGCAATCAAAATAAGTATTTTTCGCATTTTCAGTGTGGGGTTTTCCGGTTAGAAGCCTTAAATATAATTATAAAAAGGCGATCGGCCTACCGGGGCCGGGGAAGAAGCGTCATACTATGGGATGAAATTTCTGCTGGTCCACTTCCCGGAATTTTACCACATAATTGGTTCCTTTTTTCGAAAGGTCGCGAACAATTGAGCCTTTAAGTTGCCTGGTGAGGTTGTGAATAAGTTTGAGTCCGAGGGATTTGGTGTTTTTAAAATTCACCCGTTCGGGGAACCCAACCCCGTTATCACCGATACTCAGCACATATTCCCTGTTGTCTTCTTTCCTAAGGGCGACATAAATTTCGCCCTTGTCATCGTCCCTGATCCCGTATTTTAACGCATTGGTTATCGCCTCATTGATCAGCAGACCCAGCGGGATTGCCGTATCAATGCCCAGTTCTATATCGGGGATATCGATCGTTAGGTTGACATTGTTTTCCGAGCCTTTTACAGAGCGAACAAGGTATTCG
>JGI25321J50212_10000288_pt1 | contig 70043 bp, 71 predicted proteins | sample AutmiccommuBRH23_FD_50212 | JGI IMG/M metagenome (IMG submission 50212)
CGATCCAGGACGTTGTCGGCCACCGGCAGGCGATGCTTGGAGTCCGTCGTCGCCTTGTAGCGCCGCTTGTGCCGCGCCCTGATGCCGTTCTCACGCATCAGGCGTTCGATACGCGGCAGGCCGATCCGGTAGCCACGGCCTCGCAGTTCGGCGTGGAGGCGCCGTGCGCCGTACGCCTGCCGAACCTCCTGATGGATCGTGCGGATCAGCACCAATGCCTGCGCATCGGTCAGTCGCTTGCGGTCCCGCGTGCCGCCCGCCTGCCACGCCCGAAAGCCGCTTTGGCTCACCGACAGGGCGTCGCACAGGACGTGCAGAGGGAAGGACCTGCGCTGCTTCTCGATCCAGGCATATTTCACAGCAGCTCCTTCGCGAAATATGCCGCTGCTTTTTTTGTGATCTCCAACTCCATCTCGAGGCGTGCCACCTGGGCGCGCAGCCGGGACAGCTCCATCTGCTCAGCGGTGATTTGCTTGGCGCCGGCCGGATTCAGCTTGCCTGCCTGCGCCGCCTTCACCCAGTTGCGCAGCGTCTGCTCGACCAGCCCCAGCTCTTCGGCGACGCGGGCGATGCTGCCGACCTCGTCGGCGCGCTTGACGGCCTGCTCCTTGAACTCGGCCGTGTATTCATGCTTCGGGATGCGTTTCACGTCGTTCTTCCTCTCGTTGCGTCGATCGTACGACGACTACGTTGGAAGACGAAATTCGGGGGGCAGCTCAAGCTACACTCCACCTGATCAGTAAGCGAAGTCAGAGCTGCGATGAGCGTGCGGTGATCGCGTCACGTCGATGTGTCGACGTTTTGGCAAAACGACGCGGTCGCCTCGCCGAATCCAAGCATCCGCCCACTAGCCTAGCGCTGCGGTTACTTAAGGCAGCGTCCGTGTAGGAGAAGGGCATAGCCATCAGCTGTGTATTCTTCAGGTCGGGCTTACGCGAGAATCGTGCTGTCCGTGTTGCGGTGATCTTCGCGGTGACGCTCGCCGTCATCGTCGCGGACTTCACGACGTGGATCGAGCTCGACGTCGCCACGATCTACGGACTGCCTCTGGTCCTCGGCGGCGCGACACGTAGTCGGGTTCTGCTGTGGACCCTGACAGGGTTGCTTATCGCAGCGACGTTCGTTGTATATGCACTGCAGGTCCCGGCGGGTTCATTCAGCTTGACGGAGACCTTCTTCGTCAATCGAGTGCTCAACGCAGTTTCATTGCTGCTTCTGGCAGGACTGCTGCACCTCTGGATGAGATCCGCCGCGACCGGCGAAGCGCAAGCGGAACTCATCAAGGAGCAAAGCGAGAAATTGCAAGCTGCCAAGGCATCGCGCCGAATGGTTGAAGTCCAGGAAGCGGAGCGACGGGCAGTGGCCAGTCAGCTGCACGATCTGGTTGGGCAGAAGCTGACTGCGCTCAGTATCAATTTGACGATTGCCAAGAGCCAGCTGTCGCCGGCTCACGCGGCGCAGACCGGAGCCCGATTGGACGATTCGCTAAAGATGGTCGAAGAGACAACCCAGAGTATTCGAGACGTCATGGCCGAACTGAGGCCGGCCGTCCTGGACGACTTCGGACTTGCGCCCGTATTGCGCTGGTACGCAGAGGAGTTCACCAAGCGCACCGGGGTGGCGACCTCGGTTGTTGAAGAGGGGCGAGTTCGTCGGTTGACGCCAGCGGCCGAGCACGCGCTCTTTCGTATGGCCCAGAACGCGCTCGCGAACGTGGCCAAGCACGCGCGTGCCGACAAGGCCGTGTTGACCCTTCGAACGACGCCGCATTCGATCTGCCTGACCGTCGCCGACAACGGCGAAGGCTTTGACCCGACGGCAGTTCATCAACCGGCCCGAGACCACGGCTGGGGTTTGATGATCATGCGTGAGCGCGCAGCGGCGATCGGCGCGCACTTGAAAATCGACTCGGCGCCCGGGCATGGAACCCGAGTCATCGTGACAATAAATGGGGATACGCATGATCAGAGTTCTGCTCGCGGATGATCACGCCGTTGTGCGTGACGGCCTGCGTGCTTTGCTCGAAGCGCAGCCTGGAATCGACGTGGTCGGGGACGTCGCGAATGGACGCGAGGCTGTGCGCGAAGCGCAAAGACTGCAACCGGACGTGGCGATCATGGACATTGCGATGCCCGACATGAATGGAATCGAGGCGACGCTGCAGATGCAAGATGTTTGTCCCTCAACGCAGATCCTGATTCTGTCAATGCATTCGACGACGGAACATATTTTCCGTGCCCTTCGGGCAGGCGCGCGCGGGTACCTGCTCAAGGATTCTGCCGGGGCCGAGGTGGTCGAGGCCGTTCGAGTTGTGCACACAGGGCGGCGGTACCTCAGTCAGAAGATTGCCGCGACCGTGATTGACGACTATATCGCCGAGCGCCACCGGACGAGCCCTTTGGACAGCCTGAGCCGCCGCGAGCGGCAAATCCTGCAGCTGATCGCGGAGGGGAAAACGAGCGCCGAGGTCGGCACGATGCTTTTTCTGTCGCCGAAGACGATCGATACCTATCGCAGTCGAATGATGCACAAGCTGGGTATCGGCGATCTCCCGAGTCTGGTCAAATTCGCGATCCAGCACGGGATCACGCAACTTGACTGAGCGCGAGCGGCTCATTCAAATGGGTGGAACCACAGGAAGGATCAACGCCGTGGCAGGGAGTCTCGAGTTTCCGGTGCGGCCGGGTACGCGACGCGTCGCCTTGGTGTTGCAAGGAGGCGGCGCCCTGGGCGCATATCAGGCGGGGGTGTTTCAGGCGCTCGACGAGCGTGGATTCGCGCCGGATTGGGTGGGCGGCACGTCGATCGGCGCGATCAACGGGGCGATCATCGCCGGCAACCCCCCCAACCGACGCCTCGAATGTCTTAAGCGCTTCTGGAACGCCGTGCTGCACGAGGATCCGATCGACTTGCGCGGACTGCCGGACGTCGTGCGCCAGACCTACAGCTGCTGGACGGCGATGGCATCCATGATCGGCGGGCGACCGCACTTCTTCTCACCCCACCCATTCCTGCCCTTCGGCGTCGGCAATGCAGGATCCGCAGACACGGCAAGCTTCTACGATACGGGTCCACTGTGTGAATCCTTGCTGGAGAGCATCGATCTCGAGTACCTGAACAACGGATCCATACGTTTCAGCCTTGGGGCGGTGCATGTCACGAGCGGCCGACTGCGTTATTTCGACAATTCACTCCAGCGCGTCGGCATCGAGCACATCCTGGCAAGCAGCGCGCTACCCCCGGCCTTTCCTCCCGTGCTGGTCGATGGCGAGCTGTACTGGGACGGCGGGGTCTACTCGAACACACCACTCGATGTGGTGCTCGACGATTATCCACGAGTCAACACGCTGTGCTTCATGATTGACCTGTGGAGCGCGGGCGGTGACGAGCCTCATTCCATCAGCCAGACGCTGGATCGACAGAAGGACATCATGTACGCGAGCCGTTCCGACCGCAACATCGAGACCTATGAGGCGATGCACAATCTGCGCCGAGTAATCCGCGAGCTCTATGGTCAGTTGTCGGAGGCAAAGCGCAAGGACCCGAAAATGCGAAAGCTCGCGGAACGGGGGTGTCACACGACCATGGACATCGTGCATCTGGGCAACCGTGACCGGGGCTGGGAGCTCGCCAGCAAGGACATGGATTTCTCCCGCACGGCCATCGACGAGCGCTGGCAACTCGGCTACGCCGACGCGATGCGGGTGCTCGATCGGGCGGCGTGGATGGATCCGGTCGATCCGCTGGTCGGCGTGGTCGTGCACCGGATGCCGGGCCTCACTGCATGAACCATCCGTGACTCACCACCAGCGATTGTCCCGTGAGTGCATTGCTGGGGAACGCGGCGAACAGGAGCGCCACCTCGGCAACGTCTTCAACCGTCGTGAATTCGCCGTCGACCGTTTCCTTCAACATCACCTTCTTGATGACGTCATCCTCGGAAATGCCGAGTTCCTTGGCTTGTTCGGGAATTTGACGATCGACGAGCGGGGTGCGCACGAAACCGGGGCAAATGACGTTCGCGCGAACTCCGTGCGCGGCGCCTTCCTTCGCGACCACCTTGGCGAGTCCGATCAACCCGTGTTTGGCGGTAACGTAAGGCGCCTTCAGTACTGACCCTTCCTTGGAGTGTACCGAGCCCATGTAGATGACACTTCCACCACCAGCGCGGTACATGTGGGGCAAGCACGCACGGGTGGTAAGAAATGCGCCATCGAGGTGAATGGCGATCAGCTTTCTCCAGTCGGCGTAGCTGAACTCCTCCACCGGGTGGACGATCTGGATGCCGGCGTTGCTGACCAGGATATCAATCCCGCCATAGGCGGCGACCACCGCTGCCACACCGTCATTGACCGCGTCTTCGCAGGTGACGTCCATCGCCACGCCAGATGCTTCCCCGCCAGCGCTCTTGATCTCCGTGGCGGCCGCCTTCGCGGCATTGAGATCGAGGTCGGCGATGGCGACCTTCGCGCCTTCACGGGCGTAGCGCTGCGCGATGGCCTTGCCGATGCCGCTTGCTGCCCCGGTGACGATCGCGACTTTGCCTTCGAGTTTCATCGGTAGTCCTTCCAGCCATGAGCATCAACGGGACGTATTGCGCGATAGACATCGTTCACGCACTTGCCTTGGCTTCCCCTTTATGCATGGCGTCGATGGCGATAACCGAATGTGCGTACGCTGCCCCGGCACGCATCTCGGCGGCAACCCATATCGCTTCCATGAGTTCCTGCTCGGTCGCGCCTTTTTGCGTCGCAAGCTCTGTGTGACCGCGGATGCAATAGGGACACTGCGTGACATGCGCGACCGCCACCGCGATGAGCTGCTTGGTCTTCTCCGGCAAGGCGCCATCGGCAAAGACGCGCTTCCCGAATTCGCGAAACGCGCTGTGAATTTCCGGCGCGAGTTCCCTTCGCTTTTGCGCCAGCTCTTGCGTGGTATTCGGATACATCTGCTGTTCCATTTTGGACGCTCCTTTCGAGGAACTACGCTCCCCGTCCTGACTTGCAATCGTCACGCCGGCAGCTCGATACGCAGCTTCTTCGGTGCCGCTGGCGGTATTCGGCATTCTGCACACCGCGGATCGGCGGGCATGGCGCCGAATGACTTCGGCGTTGCCTCCCTCAAGCCGACGTCACGTCATTACTTGCGCAACTCCGATTGAACGAACTGTGTCTGGGTTCGACGCGAACGACCATCAGGATTGCTTGATGATTTGTGTAGGGAGATTAGGATCATCCGATAGGCGCGTTGCAGCGATCCGTCCGGCATCAAGAAGTCCGCACGCGACGCGTCAAGATCCGCCTACATTCGCGCCTTCAAGGCCGCGCTAGTGTCAAAGCATCGCCGACACGCGCAAATCGAAGCCGCGATTCGCCAAAACGGGAGCTCCGCGCATCGACGGCGTTTCGATCCTCATTGAACGTCTTTTTTACTCGAGGAGATTCGACATGACGAGAAACGGCAACTCCCTTTTTGTGCGATGCCGCGGCACGGTTGCCGGTCTCGCGCTGATGCTGCCCCTGGCAATCGTCGCGCCGCCAGCCGCCGCCGCGGACATCACGACGTCGCCGCCGGCGAGCTTCAAGAAAGTCAGTTCGCTGGTCAAGCTGCCGGACTTCGTGCCGGGACTGGGAACGCTGTACGTCGATCCGGCGACGTTGCCGGTCGGACCGTTTCTCGGCTACAGCCGCGACGGCAAACTGATCAACATCACGTACATGGTTCCGCTCAAGGACATCGATGCTCACAAGAACTTCGAGACGTTGGGCGAGGCGGCCGCAGGCATCAAGCTCAATCACACCGACATTCAGTACAACCCGGGGCATCCCGGCGTGGAAGAGCCGCACTATCACGTCGTTCAATGGCTGATCAGCCCCGCCGACGCCAAGGCGCAGACGAAGTAAACGCCGGCCGTGCAAAGGTGCTTGGACAGGAAGTCCGTGCAGGTGAAGGCGGCCGTTGGACGCGCGGCTTTCCTTGCCCTGTGTTTTGCGAGTGCGGCAACGCTCGGCGACGCGACGCCCGCAATCGCCGCAACGGTGGAAATCAAGCTGGTGCAGACGCCGGCTGGCGAAACGTATTTCGATCCGGCCGGCGTTCACATTGCCCCCGGCGACACGGTGCGGTGGGTGCAGATCAGCGGGTTCCATTCGATCACTGCCTACCATCCGAGCAACGACAATCATGAGCTGCGGATCCCCGTGTCGGCCAAGCCGTGGGATTCCGGAGTTCTGCTCGCAGATGACCCCAAGCGCGCCGCGGCGTTCGAGCATGTATTCACCGTGCAGGGCGTCTACGACTATTTTTGCAAGCCCCATGAAATGGCCGGCATGGTTGGGCGCATCGTGGTCGGCGACCCCGGCGACGGCCCGGGAACGAAGCCTTTTGCCTATGCACCGGTGGAGCGCTGGAAGTCGGTTCCGGAGGTCGCGCGCGCTGCGTTTCCCACGATCGACGAGATCGTGGAGAAAGGGACGGTGCTCGGGGCGAGCGCCGTGCTGAAATGACCTACTACGGGCGCCCCTATATTCCGGGGTCAACTGCGCGCCCCGGTCCTGTCCGAATATCGCGCCGACGCTCTACTCAGGTGCACATTGACAATAAAGCAGACCGATCGGAGCGGTCGGATGATCGACGCTCTGAGCGGTGGCCGGAGGTCCGTCCATGATCGAGCTTCAGCGCGTCTACGAGCATCACAACGCCCCCGGAACCCGGTTCCTGGTGGAGCGGCTCTGGCCACGCGGGATCAGGAAGGAATCCCTGCAATTCAGCGACTGGCTCAAGGATGTTGCGCCGAGCGTCGCATTGCGCCGCTGGTTCCAGCACGACGTGACCAAATGGCCGGAGTTCCAGCGCCGCTACAGAATCGAGCTCGACACGCATCCCGAGGCGTGGGCCCCGATCGTCGAGGCTGCCCGCGTGGGCGATGTCGTTCTTCTGTACAGCTCGCACGACACGGAGCACAACAACGCGGTGGTATTGCGCGACTATCTCAACGAGAAGCTCGGCCACGGCGTGCAAGTGAAGGAGGATTTGCATCATGCAGACCAACGTCAAACTGATTCGTAAAGAGACGATTGCGGACGGCACCATGGCATTTCATTTCGCCAAGCCGGAAGGATTCGAGTTTCGCGCCGGACAATTTGCCGACTACACGCTGATCGACCCGCCGGAGACGGACGATGAAGGCAATACGCGCGGGTTTTCACTGGTGCAGGCGCCTTACGAGCCTGATCTGGTCGCAGCGACACGCATGCGCGATACCGCCTTCAAGCGAGTACTGAAGAATCTGCCGATCGGCACCGAGGTCAAGCTCGATGGGCCGTACGGTGACTTCACGCTGCACAAGACCGAATCTACCCCGGCGGTTTTCATCATCGGCGGCATCGGCGTCACCCCGGTGCGCAGCATCGTCGCCCAAGCTACTCATGACAAGACCGCACACCGGATCACCTTGCTGCACGCCAGCCGCACGCCGGCCGATCTGCCGTTCAAGAGTGACTTCGAGCAACTGGCCAGGGAGAATCCGAACTTCCGTTACGTCATGACCGTCGACTCGGGGCCCGACGGATGGCCGGGCGAGCACGGGCGCATCGATGCCGGGATGGTAAAAAAACACGTGCCGGATCTGCGCGGGGCCATCTACTACCTGTCCGGTCCGCAAGGCATGGTCAAGGCCGTGCGCGCCCTGCTGGTGGACCTCGAGGTCAATGAGGACAATATCCGCACCGAAGAGTTTACCGGTTACTGATTGCGCTCGACGCGTTGTGAGCTCGCGCATATTCTGAAATGACTGCGCGTGTCGCGTGCCGAGCAGCCGATCGGTGGTGCCGGTTATGCGTGTGCTGCAACTGGCGCCCAGGAACGGTGCGAATGAAATACCCGGAGGGTATCGAAATGAATGGCCTGAACGTTGTAACGAGCAAGTTCCCGGTAAAAGAGGCCATCAACGCGCTATGTTCAGAAACGGGCCGGTGATGAGGCAGCAAATCGCATTTGTCGAAAAACGTGACGGAAGTTCCGCCGCCCACCAGTACGCCTTGCAGACACTGCGCGCGTATCGGAGCGCTGCGCAATTCCGGAACGACGCCAATCAGCGCCATTTTGCGCACGATCGCATCTATCGTCGATTCTTTGTCGTCGCTATTTGCGAGATCCGCAACTATTTGCAGACCGATCACGGACCGTCTGCGATTCCGACGGAGCGATGGCGGGTGTCATTACAAAATCAGCTGATCGGCGGATATTGCGGAAGCGCCTGCGTGACCTCGGCCGCTGACGTGATGACCGCGGATGTCACCTTGTTGCCGGCCAACCGGCTACCCGCCCGACGTCTTGTCGGTGATGGAGAAACGCGGATTCGTGCATATCCCCGTCATCGCCGAGGACTCGAGACCATTGGGGGTGATCAACGTGCGCTGCGATCCGACAGGGTGCCCGAACAACCCACCGATCGATGCGCACCTGCTCCGGCGCCGGCGCCGGAACCCACGAACCCGTCCGGCTCCGGGCGCCGCGAGCGAGCCACGCCCGAGGGCGACGACCTCGATCCGACGCGTTACGGCGATTGGGAGAAGAATGGACGGTGCATTGATTTCTGAGCGGTCTTCGGTGCGGCCGTCACGGCGCGCGGTTGCAGTCTGCGCGACCCGTTTGTCGTTCGCGCATCGCCCGCCGCCGATGTGGCCTTTTGCGCTGCGGCTGATATGGGGAACGTGATTCGCGAGCATTGACCAGGAGCCCGTCCATGTCCAATACCCGACCGTTGTCGCCACATCTCGGTATCTACCGCTGGCGCGTCAACATGCTGCAATCGACGCTACATCGGCTGACCGGATTGTTCCTTTCCCTCGGTGCCCTGCTGGTGACGTGGGGGCTGATCGCGGCCGCCGACGGCCGGGCCGCATGGAACGTGTTCGCTGGGTTCTGGAGCAGCGGGATCGGCCTGGTGCTGTTGTTCATCTGGACTTGGTCGCTGTTGTTCCACCTCTGCAACGGCATCCAGCACCTGCTGCGTGACACGGGGCGAAACTTCGGCCCGCCGACGCGGGACCGCACGCACGACCCGGTCTACTGGTCCACGGGATGGTTCGTGATCGCCATCAGCATCGCCTTGACGGTGCTGGTCTGGGTGCTGCTGATCGTGCGGATGCAAGGGGGCGCGGCATGAGCGCTTATCCCGGACAGGAAGGCCTGCGCGATCCGCTCAAGGTAGCGCGCGGCCTGGGGTCGGCGAAGACCGGCGTGCATCACTGGTGGCTGCAGCGGGCAACCGCGGTGGCACTGGTGCCACTGTCCATCTGGTTCCTGTTCCTGGTCGGCGACCTGGTCCCTGCCGACTATCCGATGGTGCTGGCCACGATCGGGCAGCCGGTCAACGCGGTGTTCCTGATCGTGTTCGCGGTCTGCCTGTTCTGGCACGGTGCACTCGGACTCCAGGTGATCGTCGAGGACTATGTGCACACCCGCTGGCTGGAACTGACATTGCAGATCGCGTTGCGCTTTGGCGCACTGCTGGGCGCACTGGCCTGTGTGATGGCCATGCTCGCGATCTGGCTCGCCGGCACCCCCCACTCCTGATCGCATTCGAAAAAGGGACACTCATGCCCATAGAAAACTACAAGGTCGAAACGCATCAGTACGACGTGGTGGTTGTCGGCGCCGGGGGCGCGGGCCTGCGCGCAACGATGGGGTTGGCCGCCAAGGGGCTCTCCGCTGCCTGCGTCACCAAGGTGTTTCCGACGCGCTCGCATACCGTAGCGGCACAAGGCGGGGTAGCGGCGGCGCTCGGCAACATGGGCGAGGACGACTGGCGCTACCACTTCTACGACACGGTGAAGGGCGGCGACTGGCTGGGCGACCAGGATGCCGTCGAATACATGTGCCGCGAGGCAATTCCGGCGGTCATCGAACTGGAACATTTCGGGGTTCCGTTCTCGCGCACGAAGGACGGCAAAATCTATCAGCGGCCGTTCGGCGGCATGACCACGCGCTACGGCGAGGGTCTGGCGCAACGCAGCTGCGCGGCGGCCGACCGCACCGGCCACGCGATCCTGCACACCCTGTACACGCAGGCGCTGAAACACGACGCAAAGTTTTTCGTCGAATATTTCGCGACCGACCTCATCAAGGATCCGGCCAGCGGCCGCATCGTCGGCGTACTCGCGATCGATCTGAATGCAGGTGCGCTGCACCTGTTCCGCGGCCATGCGATCGTACTGGCCACCGGCGGTTACGGACGCGCCTACTTCTCGTGCACCTCGGCGCACACGTGTACCGGTGACGGCGGCGGCATGGCGCTGCGCGCCGGGTTGGCGCTGCAGGACATGGAGTTCGTGCAATTTCACCCCACCGGGATCTACGGCTCGGGTTGTCTGATCACCGAGGGTGTGCGTGGTGAGGGGGGTTATCTCACCAATTCCAACGGCGAGCGCTTCATGGAACGTTATGCGCCGCACGTCAAGGATCTGGCCTCGCGCGACGTGGTCAGCCGCGCGATCACCGTGGAGATCCGTGAGGGTCGCGGCGTCGGCGAGCACGCCGACCACGTGTATCTGAACCTCGCGCATCTCGGCCCTCAGGTGCTGCACGAACGCCTTCCGGGTATCTCCGAGACCACGCGCATTTTCGCGGGCGTCGATGTAACAAAGGATCCCATCCCGGTATTACCCACCGTCCACTACAATATGGGCGGCATCCCGACCAACCACCACGGCGAGGTGGTGCAGAAGGTCGGCGATGACCCCGACGTCGTGGTGCCCGGGCTGTTTGCGATCGGCGAGGCTGCATGCGTCTCGGTGCACGGCGCCAACCGGCTGGGGACCAACTCGCTGCTGGACATCGTGGTGTTTGGACGCGCGGCTGCCGAGCGCTGCGCCGAAGTCATCCGGCCCGATACCCCCCATCGCGACCTGCCATCCGATGCGCTGGAGCCAGCGCTGACCCGCCTCGACAAGCTGCGCCGTGCCAACGGTGGTACGCCCACCGCGCAGCTGCGCCTGAAGATGCAAAAGACCATGCAGACCGATGCCGCGGTGTTCCGCACCGCCACGACACTTGAGGAAGGCTGTACCCGGATCGACCAGGTGTACGCCGAGTTCGCCGATATCCGCGTCAGCGACCGCTCGCTGATCTGGAATACGGATCTGGTGGAAACCTTCGAACTGGCCAACCTGCTTGCCCAGGCGGTCGCGACCATGCATTCGGCCGAGCAACGCCTGGAAAGCCGCGGCGCGCACGCACGCGAGGACTTTCCCGAACGCGACGACGTCAACTGGATGAAACACACGCTCGTCACGGTCGGCGACAAAGGTGAATGCAGCTTCGATTACCGACCGGTGCGCTCGAACACCATGACCGACGAAGTCAAACCGGTCCCGCCCGCGAAGCGCGTGTACTGATCCCTGCCCCCGGAGTTCGAGTAATGGCCGAATTCACGCTGCCGAAGACGTCGAAGGTCCAGAAAGGCAAGCATTTCGCCGCCCAACCGGGCGGCAGGAATCTGCGCACCTTCCGTGTATATCGCTGGGATCCCGACGTCGGTGGCAATCCGTGTCTGGATACCTACGAGGTCGATGTCACGGGTTCGCCGATGGTCCTCGACGTCCTGTTGAAGATCAAGAACGAGATCGACGCCACGCTCACGCTGCGTCGCTCCTGCCGCGAAGGCGTGTGCGGATCGTGCGCGATGAACATCGATGGCGAAAACACACTCGCCTGCACCAAAGGACTGGATGAACTTCCGGACGGCGACGTCGATGTGTATCCACTGCCGCACATGCCGGTGGTCAAGGACCTGGTACCCGACCTGACGCACTTCTATGCCCAGTACGCGTCCATCAAACCTTGGATGCAGACCGAAAGTGCGGCGGGCTCGCGCGAGCGTCTGCAATCGCCTGAGGACCGCAAGAAGCTCGACGGCCTGTACGAGTGCATTCTGTGCGCCTGCTGCACCGCAGCTTGCCCGAGCTCGTGGTGGAATCCGGACCGCTTCCTCGGGCCCGCGGTGCTGCTGCAGGCCTACCGCTGGGTCGTCGATTCACGCGACGAAGCCACCGGCGAGCGACTCGATTATCTCGACGATCGGTTCCGCCTGTATCGCTGCCACACCATCATGAACTGCACCAACACCTGCCCGAAGAGCCTGAATCCGGCCAAGGCGATCGCCGGAATCAAGCAGTTGCTCGTCAACCGTACAGTATGAACATCAGGCGGGGGCCGGCATGACCCCGACCCCTGTCAGGAGGAGATCGCGTCATGGCAAGCAAGAACAGCTTCGGAGCCCGTGGAACCTTGCAGGTCGGGGCGAAGGCCTACGAAATCTACCGGCTCGACGCGGTCGCTGGCGTGGGGGCCGACGTCGCAAGCCTTCCGTACGCGCTGAAGATCCTGCTCGAGAACCTGCTGCGCACCGAGAACGACGGCGATGTCACCGCGGACGACATCCGGGCCCTGGCCGCGTGGGAGGCGGGCGCCAAGCCCGACCGGGAGATCGCGTTCACCCCCGCTCGCGTGATTCTGCAGGACTTCACGGGCGTGCCCGCCGTCGTTGATCTGGCTGCCATGCGCGAGGCCATGGGCTCGCTCGCCGGTGACCCGGCGCTGATCAATCCGCTTGCGCCGGTCGAGCTGGTCATCGACCACTCGGTGATCGTCGATGTATTCGGCAAGCCGGAGGCGTTCGAGCGCAACGTCGAGATCGAGTACCAGCGCAACCTGGAGCGGTATCAGTTCCTGCGCTGGGGTCAGGACGCCTTCAACGACTTCAAGGTCGTCCCCCCCGGCACCGGCATCGTCCACCAGGTGAACCTGGAGCACCTCGCCCGGGTGGTCTTCACCCGCGAGGAGAACGGGGCCACCGTCGCCTATCCCGACACCTGCGTAGGAACCGACTCTCACACGCCGATGGTCAACGGCCTCGGGGTGGTCGCCTGGGGCGTGGGCGGCATCGAGGCGGAGGCGGCGATGCTCGGCCAGCCGGTGTCGATGCTGATTCCGCAAGTGCTCGGCTTCAAGCTGACCGGCAAGCTGCCCGAAGGCTCCACGGCCACCGACCTCGTGCTCACCATTACCGAGATGCTTCGCCGCCACCGCGTGGTCGGCAAGTTCGTCGAATTCTACGGCCCCGGTGTGAGCGCGGTGCCTCTGGCCAATCGCGCCACGATCGGCAACATGAGCCCCGAGTACGGCTCCACGATCTCGATCTTTCCGATCGACGACGAAACGCTGCGCTATCTCGAGCTGACCGGGCGCTCGTCCGAGCAGATCGATCTCGTGCAGGCCTACGCCAGGGCGCAAGGGCTGTGGCACGACCCGCAGGCCGAGCCGCGCTACTCGGAGTTGCTCGAACTCGATCTTTCCACCGTGATTCCCTCGATCGCCGGTCCCAAGCGTCCGCAGGACCGCGTCCCCCTCTTCGAAGCGAAGGAAGCGTTCCACGGCGCTCTGGCGACATTCATTCACAAGCCGGAGCAGAAGCAGCAGGGATACGATAAAGCGGTCGCCGAATCGTTCCCGGCTTCGGATCCCCCGGCCTACGAAGACTCGGCGGCCCGCTCGCCTTCCCCGAGTGATCACCTCGCAGAGGCGCCGTCCGATGGCTATCGCTCGCGCGAGCCGGTATCGGTCACGCTGGCCGACGGCACCGAGTGCGAGATCGATCACGGGTCAGTGGCGATCGCAGCCATCACCTCCTGCACCAACACCTCGAATCCGACAGTGATGCTTGCCGCCGCCCTGCTTGCGAAGAAGGCGGTCGAAAAGGGGCTGGCCCGCAAGCCGTGGGTGAAGACCAGCCTCGCCCCCGGCTCCAGGGTCGTCACGGACTACTACGAGCGCGCCGGCCTCACTCGCTACCTCGACGCGCTTGGCTTCAACCTGGTCGGCTACGGCTGCACGACCTGCATCGGCAACTCGGGACCGCTGATTCCCGAGGTGAGCGAGGCGGTCAGGCAGCACGACCTGTCCGTCGTGTCGGTGCTCTCCGGCAACCGCAACTTCGAAGGCCGGATCCACGCCGAAGTCAAGATGAACTATCTGATGTCGCCGCCGCTGGTGATGGCCTATGCGCTCGCGGGCACGATGGACATCGACCTGTTCCAGGAGCCGCTCGGCAAGGACCGCGACGGCGGGGACGTCTTCCTGAAGGACGTCTGGCCGTCGGCGAGCGAGGTTCAGGCGGTGGTTGACTCGTCCATCGTCTCGGACATGTTCAAGGCCGGCTACGCCGACGTGTTCGCGGGCGACGAGCGCTGGAAGTCCCTGCCCACGCCGCACGGCGATCTCTTCGCCTGGGACCCGGCCTCGACTTACGTGTGCAGGCCGCCGTATTTCGAGAACATGCCGCGCCAGCCCATGCCCGTCGCCGACATCACCGGCGCCCGAGTGCTGGCGCTTCTGGGCGACTCGGTGACCACCGACCACATCAGCCCTGCCGGCTCCATCGCGAAAAATTCCCCGGCCGCGGCCTACCTGCTCTCTCACGGCGTGGCGCAACGCGACTTCAACTCCTACGGCTCACGCCGAGGCAATCATGAAGTGATGATTCGCGGCACCTTCGCCAACGTGCGGCTGCGCAACCAACTCGCGCCCGGCACCGAGGGCGGCTACACGCGCGACTTCACGAAGAGCGATGCACCGGTCACCACGATCTTCGACGCCTCGCGATCCTACATCGCGGCCGGCATCCCGCTGGTCATCCTGGCCGGCAAGGAGTACGGATCGGGATCCTCGCGCGACTGGGCCGCCAAGGGCACGTTGCTGCTGGGCGTGCGCGCGGTGATCGCCGAGTCCTACGAGCGCATCCATCGCTCGAATCTGCTCGGCATGGGCGTCATGCCGCTGCAGTTCCCCGAAGGCGAGAACGCCGCGTCGCTCGGCCTGAGCGGAGAGGAACACTTCGACATCGTCGGCATCACGGCGCTTGACGAGGGCCGCACCCCGGCAACGGTGAAAGTGAAGGCCGGAGATGTCGAATTCGACGCGATCGTCCGCATCGAAACGCCCAGCGAGGCGGATTACTACCGCCACGGCGGAATCATGCAGTACGTACTGCGCAGCCTGCTGCGGTAGGGCAGGGCCGGGAAGTCTTTCCCGGCCCGGGCTGCCGTGGCTCTTCACCGCGTCGCGCATGCGATCGCGCTCTTCGGGCATGCCTGCAGTCCCTTGCAGCCATTGCCTCCTGCGCAGCGGTCGTGTCTCCCGGCCGAAGATGCAAGCAATTTAATAGGATTTGTCCTGAATAGGAGAAGTGAGGGTCATGAATACGAAGCTGGTCAGCAGCATAGGAGACGTTGCACGTTCGCGCCTGGTAATCGTCGGTGTCGATGCCTTGCTCATGGACATCGCGAAGCTGCTTGCGGACACGCAGATCAGCCTTGTCGTCGTTTGTGGTCCCGATGGGGCAATGGCGGGGGTCATCACGAAAACGAACATAGTCCGGCTGATCGGCGGATGTTGCGGCGACGCTTGCAGGACCCGGGCTGCTGACGTAATGACTCAGGAGGTCACCTCCTGCCACCCGACCGACTGCTTACCCGATGTCTTGTCGATGATGCAGCAACGCGGCTTCGTGCACCTCCCGGTCGTCGACGAGAATTACAAACCGGTAGGAGTCATCAACGCTCGTGACGCATTGCGGGCGTTGATGGCCGAAGAGGAGTACGAAGGGACGCTACTCCGCGATTATGTTATGGGCATCGGCTATCACTAACCCGCAGCGCATCGATCCTTCAGCGGCCCGGGACAGAAGATTCGGGCTAGCGCAGCAGGCTCGTGTTCAGGTAATTCCTGTTCATCTGTCAAATGCTGCAGTTTCGCCGCTGGACCGATGCGGGCTGTTTCGAGGCGATGGTGAGCGAGATGCGTTCGATCAACCGAGTCGGCGTCGGACACAAGGGCCAGCCCAGTGCTGTGATCCTCGAGGGACGAACGCTGCAAAGCAGCTGCGAAAGCGGGCCGCGGGCCGGCTACAACAGCTACAAGCTGCGTCGGGGCAGCAAAGTCCATGTGGTTGTCGATACGCTGGGGCAACTCGTTGGGCTGACCGTCATGCAGGCCAGTGAGTACGAGCGCGTAGGTCAAAAGGACCTGTGCAAGGCGGTGCAGCAAGTCACGAGCGAAACGATGAAAATTGCGTGGACCGATCAGGGCTACACGGGTGACAAAACCCGGAAAGCGCCCAAGGCGGCAGGCATCGATCATCAAATCGTCAAACTTTCCGAGGCGAAGAAGGAATTTTTCTTGCTGCCCCGGCGCTGGGTGGTCGAGCGCAGTTTCGGGAGATTGTCCCGATTCAGACGGCTGAGTCGGGATTTCGAGCGGATGCCGCACGTGTTGTCCGGATTGCATTTCGTCGTCTTCTGCATCCTCATACTGCCCAAGGTCCCGTTCTGGATGGCACTCAAAGCAAATTCATAACACGCTCTAGCTAGAACGCCGGCCAGCACGCATTTCTCACCGCTTACGAGAGCGTGTTTTCCAGCGTGATTTGATCGGGCGGGAACGGTGTGGCTGAGGCAGAGGGTCGGGAGGGTCCATTTTTGATGCCACAAGAAAGGTTTCGAGCCGGCATCCCCTAAAGCGCACACTCAGGGTCAAGTTCAAAGTAGGGTATTTTGGCGGAAGCCTTGCGACAGCGCGGAAAAGTCGAACTGCAACGTCACCGCGATCGCCTTCTTGACGTAGATCTTGTGCTTCGTGTCGAGCGCCCGGTACATGTCGGGGCACTTGTCGACGGTCTCGCCGCTGCCCAGCAGCAGGAAACCGGTCGGCTTGAGCGCGTAGTGGAACAGCGTCAGCACTTTCTTCTGCAGCACCGGGCCGAGGTAGATCAGGAGGTTGCGGCAGCTGATCAGGTCGAGGCGCGAGAACGGCGGGTCCTCGACGACGTTCTGTTTCGCGAACAGGCACATGGCGCGGATCTGCTTGCTGATCCGGTAGCCCTGCTCGTCGTGCGTGAAGTGGCGCGCGAGCCGCGCCGGCGACACGTCGGCGGCGATGCTGTCGGGGAACACGCCGGCACGCGCGGTATTGATCGCATGGGTGTCGATGTCGGTCGCAAAGATCTGGATCGGCAGGTGGAGGTCGGCTTCCTGCATGCATTCGAGCAGCGCGATCGCGAGCGAATACGGCTCCTCGCCGGTCGAGCAGCCCGGCACCCAGATGCGCACCGGGTCGCCGCCGCTGGCGCAGCGCTCGATGATCCCCGGCAGGATGTCGCGCGCCAGCGCGTCGAACACGGCCGCGCGGCGAAAGAACGCGGTGACGTTGATCAGGATCTCGGTGTAGAGCGTGTCGATTTCGGCCGGCCGCTCCTGCAGCAGCCTGACGTAGTCGCCAAGTCGGTTGAGCCGGTGCACGAGCATGCGGTCTTGGATGCGGCGGTGGATCGTCGTGTGCTTGTACTGCGCGAAGTCGACGCCGGTGCGCCGGCGCAGCAAGATGAAGAGCTTGTCGAGGTGCTGCGCCTCGTCGGCGGAGAAGGCAATCAGCTCACTCCTGAACTCGCCGTCCTCGCTATACCCTTCCATGGCTACTCCTGGTGGACGCGAGGCCTGCGTGCTCGGCGTTCGCCTAGATCTGCATCGGTGCGAGGAAAAACGTGTTGCCGGTGTATCTTGCCATATGATATGCCATGAATACCTTATTTTAATTACATGTTAAACAGTAGGGCGCCTCGAAAAACCTCGACTCGCCCACCCTTGGTAAAATTACAGCGTCCTCAATCTCGCCACAGCCAACATCGATGAAACCGCGCAGCGCCATCAAGACCGACCTGTTCGCCGATGAACATCACCGCAAGAAGATCGACTCGCTGGGCGACCCGCTGGTCGAGATCGAGTCGCACCTCGACTTTGCGGCGCTGGCGGCCGAGATCGATCGCGTGGGCCCGCGCCCGGTGAGTGCGCAGGGCGGGCGCCCGCCGTATCCGATCGAGACGATGGTGCGCATCTGGTGTTGAAGCGCCTGTACAACCTCTCGGACGAGCAGATGGAATACCAGTTGCTCGACCGCATGAGCTACAAGCGCTTCTGCGGACTGGCGAACGCGACGAACGTCCCGGACCGCACCACAGTGTGGACCTTCGAGAATCGGATCGGCGAAGCAGGGGCGAAGGCCCTGTTTGATGGGGTCTCGGCGCAGTTGCTCAAGAGGGGTTTTATCGCGCGCGGCGGTCAGATTATCGACGCCACCTTGGTGCCGGCGCCCAAGCAGCACAACCGCCGCGGCGAGAAGGAACTGATCGAGCAAGGCGCGATGCCCGCCTCGTGGCGCCCAGCGAAGCGGCGCCAGAAGGATCTCGATGCGACCTGGACCAGGAAGCACGGCAAGAGCCACTTCGACTACAAGCTGTCGATCAACGTCGACAAGAAGTACAAGATCATCCGCAGACTCGAGACTGATACGGCCCGCACGCACGACAGCCAGCACTTTGGTTCCTATCGTGTTTCCGGCGATGATCGAGCTCGGCTTCGATCCGGTGTGGTTCAGCGTGATCACGGTGATGGCCGTGACCTTCGGGATGATCTGTCCGCCCGTGGGGATCAACGTCTTTGTCATCAATTCGATCGCGCGCGACATTCCGCTGGGCAAGGTTTGTTCGGGAGTGATGCCGTTCGTGGCGGTCGATGTGGCCAGGCTGCGTTCCCGGTGCTGTCGCTGTGGCTGCCGCATTTGATTGCATGAGGAGCCCCGCCAGAGCCGTCCGGCGGATCATCCGTCGAGTCGGGAAAGCAGATGAAGCTGAATGTTGAAAATCACCGTCGCGCAGCTCGGCGGGCGCTGCCCCGTTTCGCCTTTGATTACGTGGATGGCGCGGCTGAGCGCAACGACTGCCTGCGCCGCAATGCCGACGATCTGTCCCGTCTTGCGCTGCTCCCACGAGTTCTGCGCGACACCGCGACACTCGATACGCGCATCGAAGTCTTCGGCGAGATCTGGCGCCGGCCTTTCGGCATCGCGCCGATGGGGTTTAACGGGCTCACCCGCCCGGGCGGCGACTGCATGCTCGCGCGTGCGGCGGCTGAGGCGGGCGTTCCTTTCGTGCTCTCGACAGCATCGAATGAGCGATTGGAGAAGGTTGCCGAGCCGCAGCGCGCGTTGAACTGGATGCAGCTCTATGTCATGCGCGAACGCCGTATCGCCGAGCAGATGGTACGCAGGGCTAAGGCGAGCGGTTATGGCGCCCTGGTGCTCACGGTTGATGTGCCGGTCAGCGGGTACCGCGAGCGCGACGTGCGCAACGGTTTCCAGCTGCCGTTCCGACCGACTCCGGCCACGCTCGCGGACTTGGCCATGCACCCGCGGTGGTTGTGGCGCTTCTTGCGCAGCGGCATGCCGGCTTTCGTCAATCTCGCCGAGCGCGAAGGCGAAGATTCGCTGGCGCTGCAGGCGGCGCTCCTGAGCCGCGAGATGGACCGCAGCCTGTCGTGGGACTGTCTCGGCTGGCTGCGCCGGCTATGGGAGGGCCCGGTGGTGCTGAAGGGCATCTTGCATCCCGAGGATGCGCGAGAAGCGGTCGCACGCGGTATCGACGGACTGATTGTCTCCAACCATGGCGGCCGACAGCTCGACGGAGCAGCATCGACAATTGGCGCCCTGACACGGGTGCTCGATGCGGTGGAAGGACGCATTCCGGTTTTCGTCGACAGCGGTTTTCGCAGCGGCCTCGATGTCGCAAAGGCCCTTGCGATGGGGGCACGGGCCGTCTTTCTCGGACGCCCATTGTTGTATGGATTGGCCAATGATGGCGAAGCGGGCGCAAGCACCATACTGGGACTGATCGGCACGGAGCTTGAGCGGGCGATGATTCTGTCGGGTGCGAGCCGGGTGGAGGGGCTGGATCGGGGGTGCCTGGTTCGGGTTGATGACTATTGGTGTAACGCGGGATTGTCGCGTCCGAACGGTGCAAAGGAGACATGATGATGGAATTTGCGTCACTTCAAGGAGCGGCCAGGGTGGAGCGAGTCGTCGCGCGCACTGATCCACGGGGATATGAGTGACTCGACCCGATTCGTCTGCTAGGCGGTGACGATCTCAGTGAGAACGAGCGGACGCTGGTGGACAAACCGGCGCAGCGTGAGGATCTCGCCAAGCATATACAAGCATCCGCGAGTCGATCCATACGGCCAGCAGAACCGCTATGCGGCATACTGACACCGTGGGTAAAGTCGGCATAAGTACAGCTATACTTATGCAGTCAGTCAAAGACTTTTAGCGGCTAAAATTAAGAATACGCAGATAAGAGGCCGGAAGCCCTTGTACAACTACATTTTTTTCACGAATATGCTGCGCGTCCTTGACGAACTGCACATGACTAAACAGGAGCTGGCGGATAAGTCGGGCGTATCCATCTCTTTCCTCTCCGATATCACCACAGGCAAGGGCAACCCTTCATTGAAGGTGATGGAGGACATTGCCAAGGCGTTGCAAACGCCACTTCCCCTGCTGTTGGAGTCGACAGACTTGGACCCGGCTTCCCTGGAAGCGCTGGCCGGAGAAAAGGTATCCAGCAGTCTCCCACCAGGCTATGTGCGGGTAGCGGTGGTACTACCGGAGCATCAAGCGTTCATCGTGAAGAAGTGGGCCGAAACAGCCCGGAAGAAGCTTACGAAGGCGTAACACCAGGAAGGCAAGGCAGCACGAAAGCGAGAAAACGGCATTTTAGCGGCTAAAGCACGCTGGGCGCTCAACCTCCAACCCCACGTCCACCGCCCATCTCGCAGAAATACGCCGCGGCGCCCGCTCGGGTGCTTTGTCGGATTCTTCCCTCATTTTGCCGTAACCATGTCGCGTAAGCTGACAGAAACGATTTCGTCAAATCGTTTCAATTCGTTTCCCTTTCGCCATAAATAAAATTCGATATATCGTTCAGTGCTAGGATTCAGAGAAATGACATTCTAGGCAGGCGGAAACGATGATCGAGCACGGCGAAGCGATCAGCATAAAGGAACGTGCGAAGCGCAAGCTCGAGCGAGATATGGGGCCGGAGTTCCTTGCCGCGCTGAGCGACCCCAAGACCGTCGAAATCATGCTCAATGCCGACGGCAAACTGTGGCAGGAAAAATTGGGTGAGCCGATGCAGTGCATCGGCTCAATGCGGGTGGCGCAGGCGCAGGCGATCATCGAGACCATCGCCGGCTACCACGGCAAGGAAGTCACGCGCCAGAAGCCGATCCTCGAAGGCGAATTGCCCCTCGACGGCTCACGCTTCGCTGGCCAGATCCCTCCAGTAGTCCCGGCGCCGATCTTTGCCATTCGTAAGAAGGCGGTCGCCATCTTCACCCTCGATCAGTACGTCGAAAGCGGCGTGATGACCCCTGGGCAGCGCGACGTGTTGATTGAGGCCGTCCGCGCGCATCGCAACGTCCTCGTGATCGGCGGGACCGGCAGCGGCAAGACCACCTTGGTGAACGCCCTCATCAACCAAATGGTGATCAATGACCCGACAGAGCGGGTTTTCATCATCGAGGACACCGGAGAAATCCAGTGCGCCGCCGAGAATTACGTCCAGTACCACACTAGCCTCGACGTGAGCATGACAGCGCTGCTCAAAACCACCCTGCGTATGCGCCCCGACCGAATCTTGGTCGGAGAGGTACGCGGTCCCGAAGCCCTTGATCTCTTGATGGCCTGGAACACCGGTCATGAAGGAGGTGCCGCCACCCTTCACGCCAACAACGCGAAAGCCGGCCTTGATCGGCTCGCAATGCTCATCAGCATGCATTCCGACTCTCCCAAGCCCATCGAACCGCTCATCGGCCAAGCGGTTCATGTGGTCGTCCACATCGCCCGATCCGAAGGGGGCCGCCGCGTCCAGGAAATTATCGAGGTATTGGGTTTCGACCACGGCCGCTACATCACCAAAGCGCTTTAAAGGAGTAACCCCCATGCAAGTCGCAGTGCCCTCGTTCCGCCTCGATCGTAACGCCGTCTTCTATCTCGGTCTGCTCGCTCTTCTGGCCTTCTTCCTGCTGGCGCCGCATTCGGCCTTCGCATCCGAAGGAACGGGCGGTTCGCTCCCGTATGAGAGCTGGCTGACCAACCTGCGCAACTCCGTCACCGGTCCGGTCGCGTTCACGCTGGCCCTCATCGGCATCGTCGTTGCCGGCGGCATCCTGATCTTCGGCGGAGAGCTCAACGGCTTCTTCCGCACTTTGATCTTCATCGTCCTGGTCATGGCCCTGCTGGTCGGCGCGCAAAACATGATGAGCACCTTCTTCGGCCGTGGCGCGGAAATCGCGGCTGTGTCCGATGACGCGATCCAGCACGCCAAGCTGACCGCCTCGGTGGTCCTCCACAGGCAGGCTGGATAAACATGGCCCTGCGCAGCATCCCCATTCGTAGGGCCGGCAACCGAGAAAACCTGTTCATGGGCGGGGATCGTGAGCTGGTGATGTTCTCGGGGCTGCTGGCCGGGGCACTGGTTTTCAGCGCCCAAGAAATCAGGGCAACGGTGTTCGGTATCGCCTTGTGGTTCGGCGCGCTCTTCGTCTTGCGCCTCATGGCGAAGGGCGATCCGAAGATGCGCCACGTCTACCTGCGGCACCGCCACTACAAGGCGTATTACCCCCCGCGCTCGACGCCCTTCCGAGAAAACACGACAAGCCAAGGGAAGCAATACAAATGATCGAGGCAATTGCAGTCACTATTGCTGGCGTCGGGATCCTCTTGTTGCTCATCCTGTTTGCCCGCATCCGCCAGGTCGATGCTGAATTGCAGCTCAAGAAGCATCGCTCCAAAGACGCGGGCCTGGTCGACTTGCTCAACTACGCCGCAGTGGTCGATGACGGCGTGATCGTGGGCAAGAACGGCTCCTTTATGGCTGCGTGGCTGTATCGGGGGGATGACAACGCCAGCAGCACCGATGAGCAGCGCGAAATGGTGTCCTTCCGGCTCAACCAGGCTCTGGCCGGCCTCGGTTCCGGGTGGATGGTGCACGTCGACGCGGTGCGCAGGCCGGCGCCTAACTATTCGGCCAAGGGGAGCTCGCATTTCCCGGATGCCGTTTCGGCCGCGATAGACAAGGAACGGCGCCGGCTGTTCGAGGGCTTGGGCACGATGTACGAGGGGTACTTCGTACTGACGCTGACCTGGTTCCCGCCGCTCCTCGCGCAACGCAAGTTCGTGGAACTGATGTTTGACGATGACGCCATCGCTCCCGATCACAAGGCCCGGACGACGGGGCTCATCGAGCAGTTTAAGCGCGAAATCATTGCCATCGAAAACCGCCTGTCCTCGGCCGTCAAACTGATGCGGATGCGCGGCCAGAAGGTGGTCAACGAAGACGGCTCCACCGTCACGCATGACGACTTCCTGAGCTGGTTGCAGTTTTGCCTCACCGGCCGGCATCACCCGATCCTGCTGCCCAGCAATCCGGTGTACCTGGATGCCGTGATCGGCGGTCAAGAGCTGTGGGGCGGGGTGGTGCCCAAGATCGGCCGCAACTTCGTCCAGGTCGTCGCCATCGAGGGCTTTCCCCTGGAGTCCACCCCCGGGCTCTTGACCGCCCTGGGCGAGTTGCCGTGCGAATACCGTTGGTCGAGCCGGTTCATCTTCATGGACCCGCACGAGGCCGTGAAGCACCTGGACAAGTTCCGTAAAAAGTGGCGACAGAAGGTACGCGGGTTCTTCGATCAGGTCTTCAACACCCATACCGGCCCGGTCGACCAGGACGCCCTGTCGATGGTGGGCGACGCCGAAGCGGCGATTGCCGAAGTCAATAGCGGTCTGGTCGCGGTCGGCTATTTCACAGGCGTTGTGATTCTGATGGACGAGAATCGGGACAAGCTCGAGGAATCGGCCCGGCTGGTCGAAAAGTCCATCAATCGCCTAGGCTTCGCAGCGCGCATCGAGACCATCAACACCCTCGATGCCTTTCTCGGCAGCCTCCCCGGTCACGGGGTCGAGAACGTGCGCCGGCCACTCATCAACACGATGAACCTGGCGGATCTGCTCCCGACCTCATCCATTTGGACCGGCCACGCCGATGCGCCGTGTCCGCTCTATCCGCCACTGTCGCCGGCCCTGATGCATTGCGTTACCCATGGGGCTACACCGTTCCGCCTCAACCTGCATGTGCGCGACATCGGCCACACATTCATGTTCGGCCCGACCGGCGCCGGCAAGTCCACGCACTTGGCGCTGATCGCCGCGCAGCTCCGGCGCTACGCCGGCATGACCCTCTACGCCTTCGACAAAGGCATGTCCCTGTACCCGCTGACCAAGGCGGTCGGCGGGCTGCACTTCTCAGTCGCGGCCGACGATGACCGCCTGGCCTTCTGCCCGCTCCAGTTCCTCGACACCAAGGGCGATCGTGCGTGGGCGATGGAGTGGATCGACACCATCCTGGCACTGAACGGGGTCGAAACCACGCCGGCCCAGCGCAACGAAATCGGCCACGCAATCATGAGCATGCATCGCAGCGGCGCACGCACGCTCTCGGAGCTCTCGGTGACGATCCAGGACGAAGCGATCCGCGACGCGATCAGGCAGTACACGGTGGACGGCACGATGGGCCACCTGCTGGACGCCGACGAGGATGGCTTGTCGCTCGCCGACTTCACCACGTTTGAAATCGAGGAACTGATGGACCTCGGCGAAAAGTACGCGCTCCCGGTCCTGTTGTACCTGTTCCGCCGCATCGAGCGCAGCCTGAAAGGCCAGCCGGCCGTCATCATCCTGGATGAAGCGTGGTTGATGCTCGGTCACCCCGCATTCCGCGCCAAGATCCGCGAATGGCTCAAGGTGCTGCGTAAGGCCAACTGTCTCGTGCTGATGGCGACACAGAGCCTTTCCGACGTGGCGAACAGCGGCATCCTCGACGTGATCGTGGAATCCACCGCGACCAAGATCTTCCTGCCCAACGTCTATGCCCGCGACCAGGACACGGCGGCTCTGTACCGCCGCATGGGCCTCAACACGCGCCAGATCGAAATCCTGGCGACCGCCATTCCGAAACGACAGTACTACTACGTTTCCGAGAGTGGTCGCCGCCTCTATGACCTCGCTCTGGGACCGTTCGCCCTGGCCTTCGTCGGTTCCTCCGACAAGGAATCGGTTACCAGCATCAAGAGCCTTGAAGCCAAGTTCGGCGATCAATGGGTGCATGAGTGGCTGGCGGGGAAGGGCCTGAACCTCGATGACTACCTGGAGGCCGCATGAACATCGCTGACACGATGAAGGGTCTGATCTTCAAGAAAAAGGCCGAGCTGAACGGCGATCCCCTCGATCCGCGCAACGCCGGCGCCCCGTTGGTCGGCGGCCGCCGCGAGGGGGAGGTCGAGAATCCCTACCTGGCCGCTCGCCGCACTTGGAACGATCACGTCGGGTCGATCGTATCCCAGCGCCAGACTTGGCAGGTCATCGGCATCCTGTCGCTGCTCATCGCCCTGGCCGGCGTCGGCGGCGTGATCCATATCGGAAGTCAGTCGAAGTTCATCCCCTATGTGGTGGAAGTCGACAAGCTGGGCCAGATGGTGGCTGCGGGCCCGGTCACCGAAGCGGCCAAAGCCGATCCACGCGTCGTCCACGCGTCGGTGGCCGAGTTCATTGGAGACGCCAGGATCGTGACTCCCGACGTGGCCTTGCAGCGCAAGGCCGTGTTCCGGGTGTACGCGAAGCTCTCTCCGAACGATCCCGCGACCGCGAAGATGAACGAGTGGCTGAACGGCCACCCCGAGGCCAGCCCCTTCAAGCGGGCCGAAAAGGAAATGGTCAACGTCGAAATCAAGACCGTCCTCCAGCAGTCGCCCGACACCTGGCAAGTGGATTGGGTCGAAACCAGCCGCGACCGGCAAGGCACCGTGAAGGGCCAACCCGTCACGATGCGCGCCCTGGTCACGGTGTACACGGCCGAAGTCTCCAGCCAAACGACAGACGAGCAGTTGCGGAACAACCCCATGAGCGTATTCGTCCGCGACTTTTCTTGGTCACGCATTCTCTGATTTAGGGGTTATCCAAGATGAAAAAGCATCTTTTTGCGGTGATCCTGGGCGTCGCGCTGACCGCACCCGTCGTGGCTGCGCCAGACGATGACTTGGCCGACAAGTATTTCTCCGGGAAGAACCCCAAGCTGACCGCGCAAGAGCGGGAGGCGTTGAGGATCGCCAAGAAGTGGGGAGCGAACTCGGCGACCGGCATCAAGCCGGTGGCGGGCGCTAACGGCGCCGTGCGCTTCATCTACGGCGCACAGCAACCCAGCATCGTGTGCGCGGTACTCCAGGTCTGCGACGTAGCTTTGCAGCCCGGCGAACTGGTGAACTCGATCCACCTGGGCGACACCGCCCGCTGGACGGTCGAGCCGGCGATCACGGGCAGCGGCGCCGCCGAAACCCAGCACCTCATCATCAAGCCGATGGATGTCGGCCTGGAAACCAGCCTGATCGTGACTACGAATCGGCGCACCTATCACCTCAAGCTGCGCTCGCATCGCACCGAGTACATGCCGCAAGTGGCCTTCACATACCCCGAGGACGCCCTTGCCAAGTGGGATGCGATCCGCACCCGCGAAGTGCGCGAGCGCGATGAGCAAACGATGCCGCAGACCGGCGAATACCTCGGCAATTTGTCGTTCGACTATGACGTATCGGGCGCCACGCGCTGGAAGCCGGTGCGCGTCTACAACGATGGCCGCAAGACCATCATCGAAATGCCATCCACGATGGAGCAGACCGAGGCGCCGACCCTTCTGGTCGTGCGCAAGGATGACGGGCTCTTCACCGACGACGAAACCGTGCTGGTCAATTACCGCGTCCAGGGCGACCGCTACATCGTGGACACGATCTTCGACAAGGCGGTCCTGATTGCCGGGGTCGGTAGCAGCCAAGACCGCGTGACCATCACCAGGACCGGGAAATGACCATGAAGAGATTTGCCCTTGTCGCGCTGGTTGCATTCGCCCTGGGCGGATGCGCAACGACAGTCCCTTACGGCAACTTCGTCCAACCCCCGGTTACGGTCGATCAGCAGCAGCTCGCCGGGGATGCCGCCAAGCAGCTCGCTGCGCTGTGGCCGCCGGCCAAGACCCGGTTCGAACTGCAACAGCCCACGCCGGACGAGTTCGGCGCGGCACTGGTCAGCAATCTCCGGGCGGCCGGCTATGCCGTCGTGGAGTACGCCCCGGAGAGGCCCTCCAGCGCCGGCAGGGCTGCGCCAGAGCAAACAGCCGGCGAGCCGGTTGCGGTCGCACCGCCGACCATGGCCGCACTGCCGCTGCGGTACGTCCTGGATCATGACGCCGGCAGCGGGCTTTATCGCCTCACGCTGCTGATCGGCTCGCAGTCCATCACACGCCCCTACCTGGAACAGAACCGCACGCTGATTCCGGCCGGGTATTGGGCACGCAAGGAGTGATACTGATGAGCGAAACAACCGATCAAATGGCACCGGAGGCCTCGCCCGGCCAAGTGTCGAAGAAGTCGGGCGTGCGTCGGGTCAACAATCTGCCCATGTACCTGCTGGGCGGGGTGATGGTCGCGTTTCTGGTGATCATGATGCTGGTGGCAGCGGACCGCGCCGCCAAGCAGAACGCCCCGGCAACCGGCGCCGCCGAGAAAGCCGGCAACACGTCGATGTTCGCCAAGGAAATTGCCGGGGAGCAGACCGGGGGGATGATTCAGCCGGCGTCGCAACTGGTCCCGCCCGAGCTCGACGCGGCCCCAGCCGGCGAGCCGATATTGATCGCCCGACCCGAGAACCTGGACGCCCCACCGAGCCCGCCAGCTGCGAGCGGCGGGCTAAAGCAGCCCGAGCGCGACGACGAGGCCGACCGCATTCGTATGGCGAAGCTCCAACGGCTCGAGGAAGCGGCCAAGGCACGAACGGGGGTGCAGATGGTGGCCCCGCGTAGCGCTGCCTCCGCGCCAGGGGGTGCAGTCGGCACGCCCCAATCCCGCGACGAAATGCTGGCGCGGCTTGCCGCCATGCGACAGCAGGCGGACGGCGTCCGCAGCGAAGATCCGACTGCCGCGTATCAAGCGCGCCTGGCACAGATTCGTAGCAACCTCAACATCGGGACGCCCAACCCGACGGCCGGCGGCAGCGATGCGTCGCAACTGGTCCGGACGTCGACAAGTGGTCGCAACAACATCGCGCAATTCGGGAAAGCAGGGCAGGGGGACCGCTGGGCGATGGACTCCCAGCCCGAGGCGCCCCACACGCCGTTCGAGCTGCGGGCCGGGTTCGTCGTGCCCGCCACACTCATTTCCGGGATCAACTCAGACCTGCCGGGCCAGATCATGGCCCAAGTCGCGCAGCACGTTTACGACACCCCGACCGGGCGGCACCTGCTGATCCCGCAAGGCTCGCGCCTGGTCGGGACGTACTCCAGTGATGTTGCTCACGGTCAGGCACGCGTACTGGTGGCGTGGCAGCGCATTGTCTTCCCCGACGGAAAGGCGATGGACATCGGCGCGATGCCGGGCGCCGACAGCGCGGGTTATGCCGGCTTCAACGACCAGGTGAACAACCACTACTTCCGCACGTTCGCGTCGGCTTTCCTCATGTCGGCCGTAACGGCCGGCTTCACCTTGAGCCAGGACAACGGCAACGGCACCGGCGACTCACAGCGCGCGAGCGATGCCTTGAGCGAAGCCCTCGGCCAACAGCTCGGCCAAGTCACGGCACAGATGATCGCCAAGAACCTGAACATCGCACCAACGCTGGAAATCCGCCCGGGCTACCGCTTTAACGTCATCGTCACCAAGGACATGACTTTTTCAAAGCCGTACCAATCGTTCGATTACTGACGCCAAGGAGAAGCACCTATGAAGATGAAGTTTTTAGCCGCTAAAGGCGCCCTGGTCGTTGCTCTGTCCGCAGGCCCGCTCGCCGCGCACGCCGGGATTCCGGTCATCGACGCCGCGAACCTCTCGCAAACCATCATGACGGCGATCGAGAGCGTTGCCCAGACGCTCAAGCAGATCGAGCAGTATCAAACGCAACTACAGCAGTACGAGAACCAGATTCAAAACACGATTGCGCCAGCCGCCTACATTTGGGATCGCGCGCAATCAACCATCAACGGCCTGATGACCGCCGTCGACACGCTGAACTACTACAAGACACAGCTCGGCAGCGTCGATGCCTACTTGGGCAAGTTCCAGGACGTGGCCTATTACCGGGGCTCGCCGTGTTTCTCCGGCGCCGGGTGCAGCGATACGGAGCGGGCGGCCATGAACAAGAACCGACGCCTTGCCTCCGAATCGCAGAAGAAGGCCAACGACGCGCTTTTCCGTGGCCTCGACAGGCAACAGGAAGCCCTCAAGGCCGACGCCCGCACGCTGGAACAACTGCAATCCAACGCCCAAGGCGCCAGCGGCCAGATGCAGGCGCTCGGCTATGCCAACCAGCTCGCCAGCCAGCAAGCCAATCAGCTCTTGCAGATACGGGGGCTGCTAATCGCCCAGCAGAATGCCGTCACGACGCGCATGCAGGCGGAATTGGACCGCGAGGCCCAGCAGACCGCCGCGACGGAACAGCTCCGCAAGAATCGCTATTCGGCGAGCCCGGAACACACCTGGTAAGAGGGACCTGACCATGAAAAACAAATGGAATATCGCTTTGGCGGCTCTGGCTGCGGCCGTCCTTGTGGGGTGCGACAGCGCCCCGCAAGAGACGGTGCCGGAAGCGAATAGGGAGAACTGCACCAAGGAAGTGATCGAGAGCATCAAGGACAAGGCGGCGAGGGAAGACTTTGCCGGCAAGTGCTTGCGGCTCTCGAAATACAAACCGAGCCCTGCGAAGTCCTGGTGATGTACTGAATCATGAGAATGCCAGCCATCATCAAAGCCGCCATGCCCTTGCTCTCGATCTGGCTGGCGTTCTTCTCTCTGGACGCTTACGCTGCCATCGACAACGTTGGGCTGATGGATTCGGTCCTCACGCGCTACTCGACGGCGGCTAGCGCCTGGGCATCTGCAATTACCACTGCCGCGACATGGCTCTTCTGGACCCTCGTCTTGATCTCGATGGTCTGGACGTTCGGCATGATGGCCTTGCGTAAGGCCGACATTGGCGAGTTCTTCGCGGAGTTCGTCCGCTTCACGATCTTCACCGGGTTCTTCTGGTGGCTACTAACGAACGGCCCCAATTTTGCGAAAAGCATCATGGACGGGCTGCGCCAGGTGGGAAGCAACGCGAGCGGCCTTTCAAGCACGTTCTCGCCGTCAGGGATTGTCGACATCGGCTTCGCCATCTTCAACAAGGTGCTGGAAAACTCATCCCTTTGGTCGCCGGTTGATAGCGCGGTGGGCATCACCATGGCGGCAATCATCCTTGTGATCCTCGCCTTGGTGGCGGTCAACATGCTGCTGTTGCTTATATCCGGCTGGATTCTCGCGTATGCCGGCATCTTCTTCCTTGGATTCGGCGGGGCACGCTGGACCTCGGACATGGCGATCAACTACTACAAAACGGTCCTCGGTGTGGCCGCGCAACTGCTCTCGATGGTGCTGATAGTCGGCATTGGTAAGACATTCCTAGATGACTACTACTCACGCATGAGCAGCGGGATCGAATTCAGCGAAATGGGCGTCATGCTGATTGTTGGAGTGATCCTGCTGGTGCTCGTGAACAAGGTGCCCAGCCTTATCTCCGGAATCATCACCGGAGCGAGTGTCGGCCATGCCGGTATCGGCAACTTTGGAGCAGGCGCTGCGGTCGGCGCTGCCGGCATGGCGGCAGCAGCAGCGGCGACGGGAGGCGCGATGTTGGCTGCAGGTGCCGCGAACACGGCTGGTGGTGCACAAGCCGTGATGGCGGCCTTCTCCAAGGCCAGCGAGAACGTCCAATCCGGCGCTGACGCATTCAACAGCATGTGGGCCGGTGGCGGCCCGGGAGGGGGCGGAGGCAGCGGCAAGGGTGAGGAAAGCACCGGCAGCACGCCATTCGCACAGGCGGCCGGCTTCGCATCATCCGGCAGCGTCCAAGCCCTACGCGGCAGTTCGGCAGCGAGGGCCGAGGGGCAGGATTGGGACGCCAAGGGCAAAGAAGAAGGGAAGTCCGATCAGGGGCAAGGCAAGGCTAGCGAGTCCAAGGCCAACGCAGGAACGGGCGGCGCCGGAAAGGCAGAAGGAGGGCCGCAGCGAAGCTCCGGAGGCTTGAGGCCCTCGGCCGGGAAAGCGGGGCTGTTCGCCGCCGATGCAGCCGCGAACTTGGCGAAAGGCACGGCACAGGTAGCAAAGGAAAAGATGGCGGGCATCAGGGATGCCGCGATGGATCGCATCGCCGAAACCACGGGGGGCAAGATCGCCGCCGCCATCAAGGCCGGGAGTGCAAAAGACGAGGCAGGAAGCGCCATCGAATCGATGCCGACGTTTGGAGGGAACAACCTCGCGGGCGCCAGCACCAGCGATGTCGACACGGCGGCAGAAGTCGCTGCATTTGCCAACCGAGCCACCAAGTTCGTATGAGCAAGGAGAAACGAAGAATGAAGAAGAACCTGCTTGGGATGGCCTCCGCGGTGGTGGCCCTCGGCACATCGCCCGGCTCGGTCAATGCGCAAGACGCAGACGTACTTTCCGGTGATACCCGCCTTGCCTGCGAGGCCATTCTGTGCCTCTCCACCGGGCAGCGGCCGAGCGAGTGCACCCCCTCCTTGGATCACTATTTCGGTATTAAGAAAAAGAAACTGTCGGACACGCTCGAGGCGAGGCTCAGCTTCTTGAACAAGTGCCCGGTCGCCAACCAAACGCCGCAAATGTCGACCCTGGTACGAGTGATCTCGCGCAGCGCCGGCCGATGCGACGCGGCCTCACTGAACAGCGCGCTGCAAATGTGGACCAGCGGCGACGGCGGCGAGATCTATATCGGCAACAGGATGCCCGACTACTGCATGGCCTATACAGCGCACGCCTACACCGACTTCAGCCAGACCAAGCCCATGTATGTCGGGATGCCGGAGAACGGCGGATATTGGGTTGAAGCGAAGGATTACGAACGTGCCCTAGCGGAATACAACGCCCGTCGGGAAGCGGAGCACCGGAACTATTGGTGGGGAGGCAGCTAATCGTGCTGCCGTTCGTTGCGGATCTACCCCCGCTGGAGCAAGAGCGCATCGTGTGCTCGATCTCGTCTGCCGTGAAGTACGAAGTGCCCGCCAACATCGTCTTGGCAGTCGCCGAGAAAGAGGGCGGCAAACCCGGCCAGTGGGTTCGCAACACGAACGGCACCCATGACGTAGGCCCGATGCAATTCAATACCGCGTACCTGCGCGAACTGGAGCGGTACGGCATCACGGCGAACGATGTAGCGGCCGCTGGCTGCTACTCGTTCGACCTAGCCGCCTGGCGGCTGCGGATGCACCTGCGCAACGACAAGGGAGACATCTGGACGCGAGCCGCGAACTACCATTCGCGCACACCGCAATTCAATGCCATCTATCGCGCCGACCTGATGAAGAAGGCGGCGAAATGGGCGGATTGGCTGGAAGCCCGGTTTGTCACCCTCGACGTAATCAAAGAGGGCGCAGCGCCTTCAACACCAACGATGCAGGCGCCCGCCCCTACGGCCGCGGCGGCGACTCAAGCCGCGCAACCGACCCCGCCGCGATCCACGCGCACGGGTGCGTATGTGCCGCGCCAGATCACTTTCACCAGCGCGAACGAATGACGCCGCTGCGACTCTCGGAGGGCTCCCTGGAGGCCTTGAAGTGGATTGCCCTGCTATTGATGACAGGGGATCACGTCAATAAATACCTGTTCAACGCCACCCTGCCGGTGCTGTTTGAGGTCGGCCGGGTTGCACTGCCGCTCTTCATCTTTGTCCTGGCTTACAACCTCGCACGCCCCGATGTCATGGCGCGAGGGACGTATGGCCGCACGATGAAGCGCCTGGGGCTCTTCGGTGCGGTGGCTTCGGTCCCTTTCATCGCCCTGGGCGGGTTGGCCTTCGGGTGGTGGCCGCTCAATGTGCTTTTCACACTCCTAGTCATCGCTGGCACGCTGCTCCTAGTCGAAAAGGGCAGGACAGGCACTTGGATCGCCGCCGGCATCCTCTTCCTAATCGGCGGCAGCTCTGTCGAATACTGGTGGCCCGCAGTCGCCCTCGGCCTCGCCGCGTGGTGGCACTGCAAGCACCCGTCATGGTGGTCGGCCGCCGCGGCAGTGCTAGCGTGCGCGGCCCTCGGGCCGGTCAACGGAAATCTGTGGGCTCTGGCCGCCGTGCCGCTCGTGCTGATTGCCTCGCGGATCGAGCTTCGTATGCCGCGCCTTCGGCGGGTGTTCTATGCTTACTACCCGCTGCACCTCGCCGCGCTTTGGCTGATCCGCATTCCGATGAGCAAAGCCGGATACCTGTTCTTTTGAATGGAAAGAAGATCCATGCATAAAGCCGTTGTGTGCTGAAATAGAAATTCGCAGACAAAATCGTTCGACATTGGCAAGGATTTTGTCTGCTGGCTTGATCCATGCGAATGTCGAGATCGGCCGGAACGTTGGCTTCGATGATGCGCGGAAAGAACACTACGACCACATGTCCGGGTATGCGGTCACGCTGGACGGCGACATGGTCGAGATGCGACCGAAGGTCGCTGCCGCACCGCAACTCTCGCTGCTATTCCAGCACACCCCCTCTGTTCAGCTGTCGCCACATGCCTATGAGCAAGGGCGCACACTCGCGCCAGGATCGGACATCCACGGAAGCCGAATGGCGGGAGTGGCTGGCGAAGAAGCAGATCGCGCCGCGAAGCCCGGAGCGACACTTCCTGGCCTTCTGCAAGCGGCGCAGGCGCTATCCCGGCTTCAGGTGAGGGCGGTATCTTGGCCCGGCCTTGAGAGAAGCGGCGGTACGCGGCCGGCGATCGACACCGGAATGAGCGAACGGTAATGGATTCTTAAAAAAAGTACACCGTACCTATTGACTAAGGTACGGCGTACCGATACATTGCAGGCCATAACGACAAGGAGCCCGCAATGCACAGCACTCATCACTTCAAGACGCGGATGTCCCAGCGTGGCATTACGGGGGACATGGTGAATCTGGCCCTCGAGTACGGCGAGGAAGACCCGGAGAACATCGCTCGCCTGGTGTTCGGTCGTCGCCGGGCCACCCAGCTCATCGAAGAAAAGCAGCGCCAGGTGCGGGCCAAGGAGCAGGCGCTGCGTGAGGAGAAGCGCGAGCTGAAGCTCCTCAAGAAGTTGGCCGACAAGGGCGGGATCGTTGTTGTGGCGGCGGACGCTGCCCTGATCACCACCTACAACCTGGCCGCCTGACATGCTTGACGGTTCAGTCAGCCGCAGCTTGGGACGCCTATTGCAGCCGTTGAGGGCAACGCCCCTCGAGGTGGAGCAGCAGGTCATTTTCGCCACGCAGCTCGCGACGTGGGTGTGGCTCGCCGCGAGCGACAAGATCCCGGAGGCGCTTGCACCGCACGGGCAGCCGCTGCCCCCTAATGAGGTTGGCCGCATCTTCCGGCAGCTGCGCAGTCTGCCGGCGCTGCGCGGCAACGGCGATGCCTTTATTGCGGACGACAGCCTGATTCACGCGGTTTCCGAGGCGGTGCTGGGGAATCTTCTGCATGAAGCCCGGCATCTGGTTAAGGGCGGATTCATTGGTGCCGAGTTCGTTGACGAAGTCCTGATAGCCTTGGGGTCCGGCGCAGGTCGCAGTGGCATAGGCATGTTCACGATGCCGCACGAGCTGGTGCAGTTGCTGATTGGGCTTGCAGACATCCGCCCCGGCGAAGAGGTCTACACGCCGTTTGACGATGCGCTGCAGCTCTCGCTTGCGGCAGCGCAGGCCGGCGCAAGCGTCTTCACGGAAATGCCGCGCTACTCCCCCCTGCCGTATCTGATCAATCTGCTGACCAAGCAGCAGATTCATGTAAATGCCGGGCGCGACCCCATCACGCACCCCAGCTTCGTTGACGGCCCGCGGCTGCGAAGCTTCGCCAAGACTGTGTCGTTCCCACCGATGGGCGTGCGCCTCCCCCTTGAAACGAGCGACCGCGATCTTTATGGACGCTTCCGCGAGCGCACGACCTCCAGCAGCGTGCTCGCTGCTCGCCACGTCCTGGCACAAACCCAGCGCCGCGCGGTCATCCTCGCGCCCAACAGTCTGTTGTTCGGTGCGGGGGCGGAGCGATCACTTCGCCAAGACCTGGTGCATGGCGGACTCGAAGCAGTTATCGGCCTGCCGCCCGCGACGCTGTTCGGGACCGCTATTTCGCTGGCTGTTATGGTGATTAATCTCGAGCAGGCCGCAACACACGTGGAAGTCCTGTTCGTCGACGGCAGCGCCGACCGCTTCCACAAGCGGGACGGCAAGGGGCGCACAACGCTGACAGGCTGGCGCGAACTGTTGCAGGCGGTCAATCAACGCCGGACCGGCGATCATGTGACGGCTGTTCCATCGCAAGTCATCGAGGAGAACGACTACCAACTCATGTTGTCGCGCTATGCGCGTTCGCCAATGATTGATGCGGTAGACGAGGCACTGCGCAGAAGTGAGGTGGTGCCGCTTGAAGAACTGGTGGAGTTCATCCGGCCAGTGCCGGCCCGCGCTGCAGGCAGCGCGGAGGAGCTGCCGGTTGAAGCGCTCGAGGTAGGGGTCCCTGACCTGCCGGAATACGGTTACATCCGCAATCCTCAGAAGCGCGTCCGCCTAGAGGCTTTGAAGAACGCGTTGCGGCCCCTCGACATCCTGATCAGTGTGAAGGGCAGCGTCGGCAAGGTTGGAATCGTTCCGCCCGATCTCGACGAAACATGGGTGGCCGGGCAATCCTGCTTGATCCTGCGCCGGCGCGACGGCGCACATCTTCACAGGGCGCATTTCCTGTTGCTTTACCTACGTTCAGCCATCGGCAAGGCAAGCCTTGAGCGCATCGCGTCGGGGACCGCGGTGCCGCTCATTCAGCTCCGCGAGCTGCGCAAGCTTCTTGTCATAATACCGACAGCGCAAGAGCAGGCAGCGGCGGAGCAGGCTTTCGGGCAACTGGTGACCCTGCAGCAGCAGATCGAGGACTTGCGCGCGCAGCAGCAGCAGATCGCAGCGGGATTCTGGCCGCTGCCAGGCCTGGCCAACGCTGGCTCCACATAGGGACTCGCCCAGCGGGACAAGAACAGCTAGAAACGTGATCAACTCGGGCGCAGCTTGATAAGGGGAAGAATAACAATGACCAACGAGGCGTTCTCGCGCGTCAAAATCGACGCTCAGCTCAAGGACCAGGGCTGGGAAATCCTCAATCCGAACGCTGTGCGCTTCGAGTACGTCCTTTCCGACGGCACCAAGGCGGACTACGTGCTGTGTGACCGCCACGGCCGGGCGCTCGCCGTCGTTGAGGCCAAGAAGGCAGCCATCAACCCGGCCGAAGCCGAAGCGCAGGCCAAGGCCTACGCCGTGCAGCTCCAGGTGCCCTACATCTTCCTTGCCAATGGCGAAGAGATCCGGTTCTGGGAGTGGGAACGTGAAGCTTTCCCGCGGACCGTGAAAACGTTCTTCGCGCAAAGCGACCTGGAGCGGCGGGCTGCGACCGGCCAAGTCAAACGCGACCCGCTCACCGTCCAGATCGACAAGCACATCGTCGAGCGCGACTACCAGACCGCCTGCATCGACAAGCTCTGCCAGGAGATTACCGCCGGCAGGCGAAAGCTCCTCGTCGAAATGGCGACGGGCACCGGCAAGACCCGCACCGCGGCGGCCTTCATCAAGCGTCTTTTTGAGGCAAACGCCGTCACGCGCGTGCTGTTTCTGGTCGATCGCATCCCGCTTGCCAAACAGACCGAGGACGCCTTCGCCGAGCATCTATCCGACTTTCCCGCCTATGTCCTGCGGACCGGTAGACGCTTCCAGGACGAAAAACGCATCACCATCACGACGCTGCAAAGCATGGTGAACATCTATCACGAGTATTCCGCCGGCTACTTCGACCTCGTGATTTCGGACGAATGCCACCGGTCAATCTATGGCAAGTGGAGCGGGGTGCTGAAGCACTTCGACGGGATACAGGTCGGTCTCACCGCAACGCCCTGCGTTGCCAACCTCGGGGATTTGGGCGACGCGGAAGACAAGCTCTTTGTCCGCGACACGCTCCGCTTCTTCGAGGTGGACAAGCCGACCTTCAGCTACAAGATGAAGGATGCGATCCACGACGGCTACCTGGTGCCCTACCAGATCTACAAGGCCAAGACGGTGAAAACCGCCGCTGAAGGTGGTTTCGAGGTCAAGCGCGGCGAGCTCGACTGGTCGGCGATGGACGCAACCACCCGCGCAGAGTTCGAGAAGCTCTTCGAGGGGAGCGACGCGATCGTGATCGATCCCAATGCGCTCGAGCGGAAATTCACTATTCCGGAGCGGACCCGCGCCATCGTGCGCGAGTTCCGTGAGGTGCTCGAGAAAGGCTTCACGGACGCCAAGGGTGTGGTGCGCAAACCGCTCCTTGGCAAGACCATCGTCTTCGCGGTGACCAAGCGCCACGCGGAGACCCTCGCCCAGCTGTTCGATAGTGCCTTCGCCGACCAGAAACCCTCGCCTGAGGTGCGTTACGCGGATTATGTGGTCTCCGGCATGGGCAAGGACGACACCGTCGACGGGATGACCAAGATCAAGCGCTTCAAGAAGGAGCCGTTCCCGAAGGTGCTGGTTTCGGTCAACATGCTCGATACCGGTTTCGACTGCCCCGAGGTGGCGAATCTGGTGTTCGCGCGGTTCACCCGGTCCGCTATCCTCTATCAGCAGATGCGCGGCCGCGGCACCCGCAAAGCCAAGGGCAAGCCCGTCTTCACGATGTTCGATTTCGTCGGCGTCACGGACTATCACGGCGACAACGACGCGGAAGGCGAGGGCGGGATCGTCATCCAGAAAGCCGCCCCCAAGAGGCCCACGGAGCCCCGCAAGCTGCTCTCCCTCGATATTGACGACCACATCGACCCGACCACGCGCGAGTGGGTCACGGTCGATGAAGACGGGAACATGGTGTTCCCCGAAGCTTCGGAGCAAAAGCAGGCCGAGATTGGGGCGCGCTTCGAAGCCTGGCTGCTGGCGCAGGAAGAAACGCTTTCGCCGGACGAAGCGCGCTGGCTGCGGACCGTGGGCAGTCAGCTCTACGCGAACGCCGATGCCTGGGATGAATTTACCGCCGGGCATTTCGCCTTTCCGCCTTTCACCCTGATGGGCGGTCTTCCTGAAGCTCTGCGCGTGTTCAGCAGCGGGAAGCGCCTCGACACCCTCCTTGAATCGTTAAACGACGCTGTGTTTCAGACGGACGCGCAGGACAACGGCCCCCCCACGCCTCTGCGCCAAGCAGCAACCGCCTCATAACCCGAAAAGGACTCCAAGAAATGCCCCTGACCCCAGCCATGCGCCGCTCGATCGAGCAGATACGGGACTATCTGTTCGGCGGCGGCTACCCGGACCCGGTGAGCAACGCCGAGCAGCTCTCTTTTCTGTTCTTCTTCTACCTGGTCGAAGGCATCGACGCCGAGAACGAGGCCCGCGCCAAGGTCCTTAAAACCCCCTATGAAAGCCTGTTCAAGGGCTCATGGACGCTCAGGAACCCCCTCAACGCCCTCGCCAAAGGTGAAACTACGATCCCGCGCGATCGTTTCCGCTGGTCGGTCTGGGCCACCGCCCTGTCCGGTGAACCGCTGGTTCGGTTCCTCCGGGACGAGGTGTTCGCGTTTTTCACCGACATGGCGGGCAATGGCGCGGTCAATTTCATGCATGGCGCGCGACTGGTGATCGACGAGCCGACCGTGCTCAACCAGGTGGTGACGCTCGTCGACGGGCTGCACCTCGACCGGGCCGATGCCGATACCAAGGGCGATCTCTTCGAGCACGTCCTGCGCCAAATCAAGCAGGCGGGTGAGCTCGGCCAGTTCCGCACCCCGCGGCACATCATCCGCGCGATCGTCGAGATCATCGATCCGAAGATCGGCGAGACCATCTACGACCCGGCTGCCGGCACGGCCGGGTTCCTGGTGGCGGCCTACAACCACATCCGCCTGGCCAACTCCTCGCCGGCGGGAATCCAAAGCGTCGAGCTTGACGGCAAGATGCAGACGCGCGGTCTCGGCGACAAGCTCTCCACCGCGCAGCTCTCCGCCCTGCAGAGCAAGACCTTCTTCGGCAACGACGTGGACCCGAAGATGGTGCGCCTGGCCACCATGAATCTGACGCTGCGCGGCCTTCCCAACGTCCACATCCTGCTGCGCAACGTCCTGACGACCACGCTCGATAACGAGCGCAAGGCGGATCTGTGCCTGCCGCAGGAGGGCTATCACGTCGTCCTCGCCAATCCGCCGTTTTCGGGGCGGGTGGACAAGGACCGCATCGTCGATGACGTGAAAATCGGCACCACCACGGCGACCGAGCTGCTCTTCCTCAAATACATGATGGATTCCCTGCGGCCAGGCGGGCGCTGCGGCGTAATCGTGCCCGAGGGCGTGCTCTTCGGCTCGACCGGCGCGCACAAGGAGCTGCGCCGGCAACTGATCGAGAACAACCGGGTCGAGGCGGTGATGAGCCTGCCGGGCGGGGTCTTCCAGCCGTATTCCGGCGTGAAAACCTCGGTGCTCTTCTTCCGAAAGGGCGGCACGACCGAGAACGTGCTGTTCCTGCAGGCTGATAACGACGGCTACAAGCTCGACGCCAACCACGACACGCCGATCGAGGCCGATGACCTTCCGGCACTGATCGCCGCTTATCGCGACCGCGAGGCGAACCTCGAGGCGTGGGAGAGCCGCGATCCGCAGGCCGAATGGAGCGCGCCTTGGTGGTTCGCGGATGCCGCCACCCTGCGCGCCAACGACTTCAACCTCTCGGCCGGGCGCTACCGCCCGATGAGTCAGGCGCAAGTGAAGCATCAGGACCCGCGCAAGCTCCTCGAGGAGCTTGCCGCCATCGAGACCGAGATCGGCGAAGAAGTGGAAGCGCTCCGTGCAGCGCTGGGTGAGGCGGCATGAGGTCGGCCCCGCTCAGCGAGCTTCTCGAACTGTCCGATGCGGGCGTCTGGGGTGATGAAGACCCGCTTGAAGGGATCAGTGTTCTGCGATCCACCAACTTCAGGGGAGACGGAACCCTCGACCTGTCGAAGCTTACGTTTCGCGCGCTCGACGAACGCGACCGCACGCGAAAGCTAATTCGTCCGGACGACATTCTGCTGGAGAAATCAGGGGGCGGCCCGAAGCAGCCGGTCGGACGTGTCTGCCTTTTCAAGGGCGACACAACGCCACATGCGTTCGGGAACTTCATCGCTCGTCTGCGCCCCTCGGGGAGCATGTTGAGCGAGTACCTCTTTTACTTCCTGTGGCACTTCCACGCTACAGGGAAAACAAGCCACTATCAAAAGCAAACGACAGGAATTCGGAACCTCGAATTCAAACGCTACCTGACGATCCCCGTTCCAGTAGTCTCGCTAGAAGAGCAGCGACGCATTGTTGACCTGCTATCCCGCGCCGATGGCATTGTCCGGCTTCGGCGCGAAGCGCAGAGGAAGGCCGCCGAGATCATCCCGGCGCTGTTCGTCGACATGTTCGGCGACCCGGCGACGAATCCGAAGGCGTGGCCTATGCGACCTGTCAAGGATTTCGTCGCACGCTTTGAAGGTGGCAAGAACCTACAGGCAGCGAGTGAGGGCAGCACGCCCTACCGTATTCTGAAGATCAGCGCTGTTACGTCAGGTCAGTACATCGAGTCAGAAAGCAAACCGACGCCTGAACGGTACGAACCGCCGCAGAATCACATTGTTCGCGCTGGAGACATGCTTTTCTCGCGAGCGAATACGCAGGAACTCGTAGGTGCGACTGCCGTTGTCGAAGCAACGGACGGGCACTCCCTTTTGCCCGACAAGCTTTGGCGCTTCATCTGGGCGGAAGATGTCGAGCAGCGCTATATGCACGCGCTTTTCCAGAACAAGCACGTGCGCACTGAGCTTGGAAATCTCTCCTCCGGCACCAGTGCATCAATGCGAAATATCTCGCAGGAGAAGCTCTTCGGTCTCCGCCTGCCTATTGCACCACTTGAGAGACAGAAAGCCTTTGCGTGGAACGCCGAGGCGATGCGCTCCGTGCTGACGCAACAGACATCGGCACTTCAAAGGGCAGATGCTGCGTTCACCGCACTCCTGGCGCAGGCGTTTTCGCAAAGAGCGGATACGGCACACGGTGAGTTTGCAGCGTTTGCCGAGAGGGTGACCGTAGCATGACTGCTGACTGGGAGGATATTTCGGAGCCAATGCCGCCGCCGTCAGCGACGGCAGCGAGTGTGACGCATGGCCCGCTGATCCCGCCACAGCAGCAACTTCTCCTGTACTCGCCCGACCAGTGGGAGGATTTTGTCCAGGAGTGGGCGCACTATTGCCTGAAGAAGCAGTACATCGATGTGAAGCGCTTCACCGGCTCCGGTGACCGCGGCATCGATATTGCCGGGTTAACCGATGCGCATAAGCTTCAGGGTGTCTGGGATAACTACCAGTGCAAGCACTACAACAACCCGCTTCGGCCCAGTGATGTCTGGGTCGAGATCGGCAAGATTGTGTGGTACTCCTTCAAGAAGGACTATCGAGCGCCACGCCGCTACTATTTCGTTGCCCCGAAAGGCGCGGGCACTTCTCTGACAGCTCTGTTGGCAGATGCAAGCAAGCTCAAAGCCGAGCTGATCGCCAATTGGGAAAAGTACGTCCGCAAGGAGATCACGAAGACGCAAGAAGTGCCGCTCGACGCCGCGCTGCTCGCGCACGTGAACGCGTTCGACTTCTCGATCTTCGACGCGAAAACGGCACTGCAACTCGTTGAGAATCATCGGGCCTCGCCGGTTCACGCGGCACGCTTCGGCGGAGGCCTGAAGCCTCGCCCTGAGGCCGCCAAGCCTCCTGTCGCCATTGCGACCGAAGAGAGCCGCTACGTAACCCAGTTGCTTGGAGCCTATGGCGAACACACTGGTACGCCGGTCCCCGATTCGGCGGCGCTGTCCTCGTCGCCGAAGTTAAAGGGTCACTTCCATCGCCAGCGTGAGGCGTTCTATCACGCTGAGTCACTTCGCGTGTTCGCGCGTGACTCAGTGCCTGTGGGGACTTTCGAGTCCCTGCAAGGCGACATCTATGACGGCGTCGTTGACACACACGATGCAGGGCACCCGGACGGCTACATCCGTGTTTGCGCTGTGACCAAGGCTGCGCGCGAACTTCAGATCACGGCTAACCCGCTGATCTCTTGCACGAAGCCCAAAGACCGTGACGGTATCTGCCACCAGCTCGCCAATGAGGATCGCCTGCAATGGACCGGATCCTGAAGCAAGAGAGACAGCCCGCTACCTTCAACGGCCCTTTGGAGGCCGGTATCAGGGCCGTCGCGCTGCTGGGGGCGGCTTATCCGCAGACCTACGACCTACAGCGCCTTGTCGCCTTCGACTTTCTCCTCGTCCACACAGGCGACGTGGGAGGCCCGGAGAGCCTTCATCCACCTACGCCCCACCGCTCGGCAGAACTGCTGGTGAGACGGAAGCTGGTGGAGGATGCCTTGCTCCTGATGATGACCCGTGACCTTGTACAACGGCAAGTCACTCCTGAGGGCATCAAGTACGGCGCGGGCGAGAACGCTGCGACCTTCCTGGCGTCACTGTCCACCAGCTATCTGCGCGGGCTGAAGGAGCGCGCCTCTTGGCTTGTCGAAGCCCTAGGACACCACACAGACCAGGAGTTCCGTGCGGTGATGCGTCGATTCTTCGACGACTGGGTTGAAGAGTTTCAGAACATAGAAAGAAGCATGGGAGGGGCCTGATGAAAACATCAACGACAGGCCTTCGGTTGCGCTTTCTGGGTTTTTTCGGGCCGCAGAAAGCTCCGGCAACGGTAAAATTCGGGCCGGGCCTGAATGTTCTGTACGGCGCGTCGGACACAGGCAAGTCCTTCGTGGTCGAAACCATTGACTTCATGCTCGGAGGTAAGCCGCCGTTGCGGGAGATCACTGAGCGGCTGGGGTACGATCGCATCCTTCTCGGACTCGAGACTCTGGCAGGCGACACATTCACTGTTCAGCGCAGCGCCGACGGTGGCAACTTTCTCCTATACGCGGGTTTGCATGAGAAGCCGCCCGGCGTCGAGGTTGAGGCTAAGGTGCTATCGGAGCTGCACAGTGACCGGAACGATGCCAATCTCTCGTCGTTCCTGCTCGCCCAGTCTGGCCTTACCGGCAAGCGCGTTCGCAAGAATGCGCGTGGCGAGACCAACAGCCTGAGCTTTCGGAACATTGCCAGGCTAATGATCGTCACGGAAACGGAGATCACGCAGCAGAGGTCGCCGCTCCTCGATGGCAACTACACCGCTGACACTGCCAACACATCGACATTCAAGCTGCTCCTGACCGGTGTTGACGACTCGGCTCTGGTCAGCACGAAATCCCGGGGACCAGAGGAGCTTTCGCGTGAAGCGCAGTTGCAGCTTCTCGATCAGCTCCTCGATGACTACAAGGATCGCCTCAAGGAGATCGCCGAGCACCCGGATGAGCTAGAGGCGCAGCTTGAAAAGATCGATACCTCGCTCAGGCAGCACACCGAGCAATTGAATGCGACGGAGACGGCTTTCCAGGAAGCGGCGGCCCGCCGTCGCGAGCTGCGAAAGAAGCTGGAGGAAGGCCGCGACCGCCGTAACGACATCGATGGCTTGCTTGAGCGCTTCAGCTTGCTGGATCTTCACTACGCCTCCGACATTGAGCGCCTCCGTGCAATTGAGGAGGGCGGCACATTGTTCGGCGTCCTCGGGACGACCACTTGTCCCCTCTGTGGTTCGGAGCCAACGCATCAGCGGAGCGATGTGGCCTGCGAGGGCAACACCGATGCTGTCGTGGAGGCGGCCCGCAAGGAGATCAGCAAGATCGAAGTGCTGCGTTCGGAACTCGCCGTTACGGTCAAGGAACTTCATCGCGAAGGCGCGAGCTTCGACCGCCGCATGCCGGGTGTTGTTCAGGAGTTGGAGAGGATCGCCGCGTCCGTCGACAGACTGATCTCGCCGAAGCTCGCCAAGTTGCGCGCCACATATTCTGAGTTCAGTGACAAGCGGGCGCAGGTGCGCGAAGCTCTGGCGCTCTATGCGACTGTTCAAGACATAGAACGCAGACGCGCCGATCTTGAAGGCGTACAGGACGGCGACAAGAAGGCTCAGGCCGTCGCCGGGGACATCCCGACGGCCTCCGCCGACGCGTTTGCCCAAAGCGTTGAAGCCATCCTCTCGGATTGGCACTTCCCGGAGGCAGGTCGCGTCTTCTTCGATCCCAAGTCCCGCGATCTCGTGATTGCCGGAAAGCCACGGGGCGCGCGGGGCAAGGGGCTCCGGGCCATCACGCACGCCGCGTTCACTCTCGGCTTGCTCTCGTACTGTCGATCCAACGACACACCACACCCGGGCTTTGTCATTCTCGATTCCCCGCTGCTTGCCTACCGAGAACCGGACGGGAAAGAGGATGACCTGCGGGGCACCGACTTGAAGGAGCAGTTCTATCGCTACTTGCAGTCGCTGCCAGCTGACCAACAGGTGATCGTTGTCGAAAACATCGATCCCCCTGAGGCGATCAAGGTGCTTGACCAGGTGCTCATGTTAAGTAAGAACCCGCACAGCGGGCGCTATGGGTTCTTCCCGGCGTGATTCAGTGAAGGTCCATGATCACCCTTTTCTTCCGGTTTCATTTATGAATGATAAAGGACGTTATCATTCATGAAACAGGGGATAAAGGGACGAGAAGGGAGGCGACGATGCCAGCCGAGATGGCAGGTTCATCGAGGCCGCGGGCGCATTGTGGCTAAAGTACCGCACAACCTGTTCCTTGCCTACAATACCAATATTTGGTATATATAAATATTGGAAAGGAGAGCCCCGCCATGGCAAAGAACACCAGCGTGACGCTCGGCGAGCATTTCGAAGGCTTCATTACCAGCCAGATTGCCCAAGGCCGCTACGGTTCGGCAAGCGAAGTCATCCGCGCATCCTTGCGTCTGCTCGAAGAACATGAGCAGAAGGTGGAAGCCTTGCGCCGCGCCCTGATCGAGGGCGAGGAAAGCGGCGAGGACTCGCCCCTCGATTTGCAGGAGATCAAACGGGCCGCGCGGCGGCAAGCCGGTCTGGATGCGTAGGATCGTCAAACGCCCTCTCGCCAGACAGGACCTGATCGGAATCTGGCGCTACACCTACGAGGAATGGGGCGAGCAACACGCCGACAGATACCTGGACGAGATCGAAGCCGGCATCGCCCGGTTGCAGGATCATCCCGCGCTCGGTCGCGTGCGGGATGAGGTCAGGCAAGGCTATCGCTCACTCGGCATCAATCATCATGTCGTCTTCTACACCGTGGAGGGCGAGGTGATTCGCATCATCCGGGTGCTGCATTCCCGGATGGACCCGGACAGTCCTCTGTAGATCATCCGGGGAGAAGCCCCTGCGGCCTGGCCGTTTCTTCCGCCCCGTCCGGCAGGCCGATTCTTCTAGTGTAGGGGCGCTAAAGGTTTTATGGTGGATGTTCATACATCCAGGTTCGATCATGGCCAACGATTCGACGACAAGGTGGACGGTGACGGTTTCCAGGGAAACCGATTTCGCACTGCGCGCTTTTCTGGGGGCTCAGGGGATGCGCAAGGGCGACATCTCCCGCTTCATCGAGGACGCCGTGCGCTGGCGGATGTTTGATCAGAACGTGCAGGCCATCAAGGCACGCAACGCCGATATCCCCACCGATGAACTGCAGGCGGCCATAGACGAGGCCTGCGCCGCCGCGCGCGCGGATCGTTTCTGTGCGCGAATTCACGGTCCCGAAAGGAATGGCACGTGATGACTGATGGCGGCAGACGGTCGGTAGACAAAAACGCGGAGCATGAGCCGGGTGAACCCGAGGCCCTCCGTGCGGGTATCAGCCAAGAGATGACGGCCCTGACGGCGGGCCCGATCACCGATTTTGACATAGACAGGATCGTCAAACGTGGGAGAGTGTTCCTTACGGAAAGAGGAGGCTTCGACGCATGAGCGAAGGTCTGGACCAGCCGGCAGGGACGGCGAAGCTGCCTGCTCGGCAAGCGGCAGGAGGATTGGTCCTCCCCGCCCTGTTCTGTCCAAATGAGTCGGCCAGCCGGCGCTTCATTGAATTCTTCACCGCCAACATCCGTAACCCCAACACGCGCCGCGCCTATGGGCGGGCCGTGGTCGGGTTCGCCGCCTGGTGCGAGCAGGAAGCCCAGATCACAGTGCTGCGCGACATTGAGCCGGTGCATGTCGCCGCCTATGTCGAGACGCTGCAGACGCGCCTGTCGGCCCCCTCGGTCAAGCAGCACCTGGCCGCCATCCGCATGTTGTTCGACTGGCTGGTGGTCGGCCAGGTCGTCGCGATCAATCCGGCGAGCGCTGTGCGCGGCCCGAAGCACTCCGTCAAAAAAGGCAAGACGCCGGTGCTCGCCGCAGACGAGGCCCGCGCTCTGCTCGACGCGATCGATGTCAGCACGGCCGTGGGCCTGCGCGATCGCGCCCTTATCGGCCTGATGGTCTACACCTTCGCCCGAATCGGCGCGGCGCTCAAGATGCGGGTTGAGGATGTCTATGTGCAGGGCCGGCGCAGCTGGGTGCGGCTGCACGAGAAAGGCGGCAAGCAGCACGAAATGCCCTGTCATCACAATCTCGAGGAGTATCTGCACGCCTATATTGAGGGCGCGCAACTCGCCGGTGCGGGCAAGGCCTTCCTCTTCCGCACCGCCATCGGCCACACCGGCAGACTCTCCGAGCGCCCGATGTCCCAGGCCGACGCCTACCGGATGATCGGCCGCCGCGCGGCGGACGCCGGCATCCTCACCCGCATCGGTAATCACTCCTTCCGCGCCACGGGCATCACCGAATACCTGCGCAACGGCGGCAAGCTCGAGATCGCGCAACAGATGGCCAACCACGAGAGCGCCCGCACTACCGGCCTCTACGACCGCCGCAATGACCAGCTCACCCTTGATGAGGTCGAGCGGATCGTGGTCTAAATCTTCGCAGCGCAACTCCTATGCCATAATTACTTACATGCTACATGGCACATCGAATAGCCCGAAGTTTTCAGCAAATCCAGCTAAGTAATGCGGAACTGCGGGCGGTGCTCGGTCCGCTCTCTAAGCATTTTGCGGGCATACAAGTGACCAGAGGCGGCCTCGTCAGCGGGAGCAACTAGGCGACACCAAGCTCGCCAGCGCCGACAACAGTCAGACGGATCCGCCCTTCTTGAACCACAGCCAGGGCAGGTAGCAGCGGACGATTCCGGCGATCGCGGTGACGAAATAGCGCAGCAAGGTCCTCACGTTCTTTGCGCAGACCGCCTTGGCGGAAAGAACGCGGCAGACCAAACCGGCTGGCGGGAGCAATAATCCACAGGAACCCCAGCACTTATCCACAAAAAATGGGGGTAACTTTCCATCCCCGAATACCGCGCCTACAAAACCGGCACGATCCTCGCGATCGTCGAGCACATCCACGAACAGGTGAATCGCGCGCACTGGCCGATATGGACCGTGGCATGGACGCTGGCCGCCATACCTTCGTGCTCGACATCCCGCCCGGCTTCGAGCGCGACGTGCTCGCCGGCCGCGGCCCGGCAGCGCAGCTCAATGTCGACGCCACACCCGCCAGAGCCAGGCGCAGACCGGCGCCGCGCTGATCCGCGAACGTGAGCACGGCACGATCGAACACCTGCTGGTGATGCCGGTCACGCCGCTCGAGATCATGCTGTCGAAGATCTGGTCGATGGGCGTGGTGGTGCTCGTGGCGTTATCCTTCTCACTGCAGGTGATGGTCAAGGGTTTCCTCGGCATCAGCGTGGCCGGCTCCACCACCGCGCAAGCGGCCCCGTACTTGAGGATGTCCATCACCAGTTCACGGTCGTCCGCGTAGGGCACCTTCAGCTCGTAGCGTCCATCCTCGAGCAGGCGCCCCTGCTGGCTCGGGTGCCAGCGCTCGGCCAGGATCATGCAGTGCGCCTGGTCGGACCGGCTCGTGGAAGCCTTCCGCATCGGCGAATCCGCCCGCGCCGACCTCGCCGTGATGCCCCCCTACGTCGCCGGCCTGATCCACAATACTCTCGCCTACGAAGCGATCACGCTGGGCCGCGACGTCGCGGCCATGCAGGAGATCGCTGCGGCGAAGCGCCTGCTCGAACCCATCGGCGCCGTCCATGCCCCCAACTACAGCGTCACCTTCGAAGGCGCCATCGCCCTGCTGCAGGGCGAGGCGAAAGCCGCACGGGCGCGCTTCGAAGGCACGCTCGAGGCGATCATTGCCGGGGGCCACCGCTACACCACGTCAAGCGCGATCGTCGCCGCCCACCTCGCCGAGGCACTCTACGAACTCAGCGACATCGACGCCGCCGAAACGCTGCTCATCGATTATTTGCCAGTCATACACGACGGCTGCCTGCCCGACCACATCATCGTCGCGTATCGAGTGCTGGCGCGTATCCAAGCTCAGCGTGGACAATATGCGAAAGCCCTGGTGACCCTCGACACGCTGCAGGACCTCGGCGACGTACGATCGATCCCGCGCATTTCGGCAGCCTCCCGCATCGACAAGCATCGGCTCGCACTGCTCGCCGACGCATCCGTGTGGCAGTCGTCGTCGGGATTCTTGCTCTACGCTGAAAATCTCGACGATCCACTGGTCGCGGACGCTCGCCTGGCCTTGGTTGAAGGGTCGGTGCGTGCCGTCATTCCCCGCTTGCAGGACGCGATCTGCGAGCCAACGCCCTGAACCGGCGCCGACGCGTCGCAAGGGTGCAGTGTCTTCTCGCCCAAGCTTTCGACGTCGCCCGCCGCCGGCCTCAGGCCCTTGAAACGCTGGAGCGAGCCCTGTTACAGGCCGAGCCCGGCGGAATGTTGCGGGTCTTTGCGGACGAACCCTGGCATCTCCACGACTTGCTGCAAGCGCTCGCCGACCGGAAATGCGCTGTCTCACCCGGCTATCTTCAAAATCTGCGCGCCGCCGCGACCAGGACCGAACCGGTCGCCCCCAAGGGGCCGCTGCAGGACGAGGCCATGCGCCTGAGCCCCAAGGAAGGTCAGATCCTCCGCCGCCTCGCCGAAGGGCACTCCAACAAGGAACTCGCGCGCAAGCAGTTCGTGCCCGAAAACACCGTCGAAACCCATTTGCGCCGAATCTACGGAAAGCTCGGGATCCGCAGTCGTACGCAGGCCGTAGCGCGGGCCTTGGAGTTGGGCCTGATCTAAGAACTTGATGCCGCCTTGCGTCCAGGCGGCCGCGGTCATTTCACGTCGGGGTCAGGCGCACCGACCGTGGCGTTTGTGATTCAATCGCACTGTACCGCACAACCGAAGCGCCCCAGTGAAGACCGAAACCACTCAACCCGGCCGTAAGGCCCAGCTCGACGCGCTGCTGCTCAAACTCCCGGGCGTCAGCGCCCGGAAAATCAGCGGCCTGGACGCCTATTTCGTCAGCGACAAGATGTTTGCCTGCGTCAGCGCCAACGGCGTTGGCCTACGCCTTCCCGTCGCCGTCGCGACCGAGGCGCAGTTTTCCCGGGCGAACGTCTCCGCGTTCCAGCCCGGCGGCGTGGCCAGCACGCGGGAATGGATCCAGATCAACCGCGAAGACGCAGCCGATTACGAGAAGGACTTGGAGCTCTTCGAGGCGTCGGTCGCCTTCGTGAAGGTCGCCGGGAGCCGCTAGCTGCGCCGTTCACGCGCTCCCGCTCGTCGTTCCGATAGGACACGGAGCATCGGCAGAATACCGAGCGCGGCGATCAAATGCTTGACCGGATGCCCCGAAAACAAGCCGTCTGTCAGCGTCCAGATCAAGCGGTCAAGGAGCTCGAAGGCTTTCGCGACCCCGTACGCGAACAATAGCCAACCCCACGGCAGCCGAACCATTCCCGCGGCGACGGGAAGGCGGAACCACAGCAGCAGTACGCCAAGGCCGCCGAACTGGGTAACGAGGTAGAGCCTCAAGTCGCCAGAGAGCCTCCACAGAACAACGGCGACCAATCCTGTCATCTGCCACCCGAGGAACCAGCGTCTGCCGGCCGCGGGTCCCAGCCTTTCCGCACCAAGGGAACCTACAGCCCCGGCAAACGCGATCGTCATTGCGAGCCGATCCCAGACGAGAGACGCGTCGGTTGGAGAAAGGTGGTACCAGACGCTCCCGATCCCGGTGAGCACGAGCCCCGTGAAGAAAACCGTCAGCGGCAAATATTGCGCAGGCATCGAGCGGGAGCAACGCGGGAGCCCCGCCAGCCCGGCCGCGACGAATGCGAGGCTCGTCAACACGTCGGCCGCATGCGGCAGCGCGATCGGTCCCAGCGACAGCGCCCGCGAATCCGCGAACCGGTGGTAGTCCTGCGGCTGCGCAATCGGCGCGACGAACGCGAGTCCTGCAAACAGGAGGCAGACCCAGGCGAGCGCCCAATACTCGGCAATGCGCGAGGAACGCGTCACATCACGGATTCACTACAACTGGCGCCCGGAGTATGGCGGCAGCGAGCTCAGCCGCGCATCCTCGGTTGGGACGCCGACGGTGAAGTGATACAGGCTCTGCCATTCGCTCCCCGCTAGACCGAGCAATTCGTGCATCGAATCGTCGAAATAGCAGCCGATGCCGGTGCCGCGCAGCGCAGCCGCTTCCGCTTCGAGGTACAACGCCTGGCCGATCATGCCGCACTCGCGAAACAGCGCCGGGTAGCGCCAGGGCTCGCGCTGGGCGAGACCGAAGCGCCCCAGCATGCCGAGCGCGAAGCACGAATCGGCGGCAATTTCCTGATAGCAGCAGACGAGCTGCGCCGAAGCGCGAAGGTCGTAAGGGATCAGCAGGTATAGCGGCAGATGCGTCGGCCCGACCTTGTGCCACAACCAGTCATCGCGGAGCGCTGCCCGCAGTTCGTCGAGCACCGCCGCGTCGCGCAGCAAAATGTAAAGCCCCGCGTCGAGTCCGGTGACCCGATGTACGAGCAGCGCCAGGTGGACCTGCGGGCGCGACGCGCACGCGCTCCACGGCGGCACGCCCTGTCGCGGCAATACCGCATCGAGCAGCGCGAAGAAAGCTTCGGCAGTCATGCCGGAGACACCGTCGAACGCGAGCGCGCTGCGGCGCTGCCGGACCAGGGCTGCGACGCACAAGTCGAGGGTCGGCTCGGATGGCGCCGGAAACGTCGGCAGATCCGCCACCGCCTCCGGTGCGGTTCGCGGCTTGTGCACGGCGGCCTGAACGTCGTCGATCTCGTGCCAGTGCACATGACCCGTGCTGAGCCTGTTGGCCTGGCCCTGCCACGCGCAGCGCGCGCTGAGGACGCCGAGCAAGTCGACATCGACCACTGCCTGCGCGTCGCCGATCAGCATCAGCACGTCCGGCACTTCGCGCTCGGCGGTGCCAAAGTCGGCTTCGCGATCCAGTCCGGCGAGGCGCGCGACGTCGTCGTCGCCGACCTCATCGAGCACCCTCGCCCTCCATCCGAGCGCCGCCGCAGCGAGCGAAACGGCTGCGATTGCGTGTCCGCAGTCGTGCTGACAGTAGCGATACGCGCGCATGCCGTACTTCCATGCCTCGCGCCAGTGGATCGAGCTGAGCGCGACGAGCAGCGCCCGGCCGCGGAACGCCGCATCCCATTCGTTCGTTGCGCCCGCGCGGTGTTCCAGCACATGCTCACGACTCGAATAGTGATACACCCCTGCCGCGACGTCAGGCAGCGCCGGCACAATCAAATAGGCCTCGGTCGGATGCAGATTGCCACTCGAAGGATTGCAGCGTAGCGCCCAGCGCGTGCCGCCGAATTCCTTCCACGCGGACAGCGCCAGCGACAACTCGAACAGCAAACCGATGTGCGCGCGATCGAGCGGCGCCGCCACCGGCAGACGGCCACGGCGCAAGTCGTTGTAGCGCGTCTCGCAAGCATCGGCCGCCAGCGGCAGCACAACACGCGGCGCGCCGGCATAACTGCGCCACGGATCGGGCTGATTCGCCCAGTCGAGCCGGCCCGGTCCCAGCGCATAGCGCTCGGGTCGATGCTTGCTATTTTCATGATAGGCACGAACGGTCATGGCACCGGCCCATGGGTGGCGATCGCAGTATTTTCCATTATCGCCCCCGCCCTCGCGAGCTGCACGAGCGAAGTCGCACCCCGCCGAAATATCGGCCTTCCCGACAGCGGCGCGAGTCAGGCGTCGAGCCGTGCAGCCCCCGCCAGCCGCGGACTTCCGTCTTCATGCACTTCCTGATTGGGCCCGATGAGGAAGGATCGGTCGAACCGCCGCGAGTCGCTCCGGACCCGTGACGCGCCGCGAACCGCGGCCGGCAATCTGGCAGTCGTAAGGGCCAGAAGCGTTACTTGGCGCGAAAGCGGCCATCAAGTGGCACGACTGCTTATTTGCGCGCCACATAAAATGGCGCGATACTGTCTATCGCGCCACATAAAAGCGATTTCATGCCAAAAAAAATCCTCGACGAGGAGCTCCAACCCATCCTCGAGCTGATCGCCCGGCATCCGGGCGGAATCGGCATCGACGGGCTGCTCAAGGAGATCGGCCCGGCCTTGCCGCGCCGCACCCTGCAACGCCGTCTGGCCAGCCTGGTTGCGCAACAACGTGTGCGAACCGAAGGCGAGGGGCGCGCCCTCAAGTATCGATTCCCGGAAACCGTCGGCTCATCGGACGTCGAATTGCCTAACCTTCAGGCCTCCGGAACAGGTGAAACGTACGTACCTCTGTCCACCGAGGGGACAGCAATCAAGGCCTACGTTCGCCAGCCGCGCCAGCAACGCAAACCCGTCGGCTACCAGATTGGCTTTCTGGAGCAATACCACCCCAACCGGACAGCCTATCTGCCTGCCGACTTACGCGCCCAACTGCACAGCATGGGGCGCTCGCCCGCCGAGCAAGCGACCGCGGGCACCTTCGCGCGGGACATTCTCAACCGCCTGCTCATCGACCTCTCCTGGGCTTCCTCGCGCCTCGAAGGCAACACCTACAGCCGGCTCGATACCGAGCGCCTGATCGAATTCGGCGAGGCTGCCGAAGGCAAGGATGCACTGGAAACCCAGATGATCCTGAACCACAAGGCGGCCATCGAATACCTGATCCGCGACGTTGAACGCGCCGGCCTGTCAGCGGAAACCGTCATCGCCCTGCACGCCTTCCTGTCCGACGGTCTGATGCCCGATCCGCTCACGTGCGGCCGCCTGCGTGCGCGCTCGGTCGAAATCGGCGGCAGCGTCTATTTGCCGATCGCCCTGCCTCAGCGGCTGGAGGAATTGTTCGGCATCGTGCTGCGCATCGCCGCCGAGATCGACGATCCCTTCGAGCAGGCCTTCTTCCTGATGGTGCATCTGCCCTACCTGCAACCTTTCGAAGATGTGAACAAGCGCGTCTCGCGGCTGGCCGCCAACATCCCGCTGATCCGGCACAACCTCTGCCCGCTGTCCTTCATCGACGTGCCGCAGCAGGCCTATGTCGATGCGATGCTCGGCGTGTATGAACTCAACGACGTCGCCCTGCTGCGCGACGTCTTCGTCTGGGCTTACGAACGCTCCTGCCAGCAATACGTCGCCGTGCAGCAACAGCTCGTCCCGCCCGACACCTTCCGCCTGCGCTACCGCAACGAACTGGCCGAAACCGTCGCCGCCATCGTGCGCGGCGGGCAGCGCGCTGACGAAGCGGCGATCCACGCCGTCATGCCGGCCACGGTGGGCAAAGACGACCGGCCGCGTTTCGTCGCCCTGACGTTGGCCGAGTTCAACACGATTCACCCCGGCAACGCGATTCGCTTCGGGTTGAGGCCGCTGGAGTTTTCGGCGTGGCTAGAGCAGCATGGCGCTTCGTGAAGCCACATAAATCTCACGCAGGATTTCAGGCCTGTCGCCAGGCAGCGATGCAGGAGCGGCGCGGCAGCGGTCAACCCGGCTTCCCGCTTCGGGGCCGCGCCCCCCATGCCTGGGTGGACTTGTCGCCGCCCGCCAGCACGATCACCACTTCCAGGCCGCGCTGCGTGAAATACACGGGTTAGCCTGGCCATAATGGATTCACATCTCCGAGACCCCCTCTCCCACCGATTCACAGTCGCCAAAGTTGCCCAACTCTGCCCGGCGGATTCGCAACTTAATGCGTGCTGCCGCCTGCGGGTCCCGGAGATCGGCAAACCAGGCGTCGAAAGATTCGGTGGTGAGCATGGTCTTCATGCTATCAAGGCGACTACCCCCTACGTGCAAGAGGAACTGCAAGCACGGGAAGAGGGCCGGCAGGGGAAGTGATGGCCGCTAGCTCCTACTGCAAGAGGCGAGGTATCTAGCTCCTCGCGGCCTCGGCCTTCGCGGTTCGAGGAAGCAGCAATATCAGGCGCTGCCCGGCTCGCGCAACATGGGCGCGAGCCGGAACGATCAGACGTCCAAGGATTAGCTGCTGGTGGGCTGGCAGGCCGTCTATGACTCGGTGCGCAATGGTGGCTATTTCGGCCTCTTCAGATCGGTTGGAAGCCATGAACCTGGCCGTGCCAAGCGAAAAAACCGCCCCAGGGTGAGGCGGTTTAGCGGGGAGCTACAACTAGTTGACATCCTCCCCCGCCTGAAGGCGGGGGATTCCTACGGCGCTCAGGCGCGGCATTGAGCCGCCCCCGAGTCGCTTCGGCGGGTTCCTGCTGCTGGCGGCCTTACCTCACCGCTCACTTCACAGGCGCAACGGGCGTGCCCCGCCCTGAGAACGTTGATCGCGCCGACCACATCGGCGTTCTCCTCGAAGCCGCATTCGACGCACCGAAACCGCGCCTGCGTCGGGCGATTGTCCGCCGACACATGCCCGCAGCACGGACAAGTGCGACTGGTGTTGCGGGGCGGCACGGCGATGAGGTGTCCGCCGTTCCACGCCAGCTTGTAGTCCAGTTGTCGTCGGAACTCGGCCCAGCCTTGATCGAGGATGGTTTTGTTCAGGCCGGATTTGGCCCGAACCTGTTTTCCCGGTTGCTCGCTACTGCCTGCCGCCGACCGGGACATGTTCCGTACCTGCAAGTCCTCGATGCACACCATCGCGTGGTTTTGGCTGATCGTGGTCGTGGTCTTGTGCAGGTAGTCGCGGCGGGCATTGCCGATGCGGGAATGGATACGCTGGACGCGGGCTTGCGCCTTCTTCCAGTTGTTGCTGAACTTGGTCTTGCGGCTCATCGCTTGGCTAGCACGGCGCAGCGCGGCCTCATGCCGCTTGAAGCTGTTGAGCGGCGCGTAGAACGTGCCGTCCGAGAGCGTGGCAAAGCGCGCCACGCCCATGTCGATGCCGACCGCGCCGCCGTGCGGAAGGGGCTGCTCGAGCTCGCGTTCGGTCTGAATACTGACGAACCATTTGCCGCAGGACTGGCTGAGGGTGACGTTTTTCACCGTGCCCAGCACGTCACGGCTGTGGCGGAGCCGCAGCCAGCCCAGCTTCGGCAGGAACAGGCGGAAATTGGCCTGATCGAGCTTGATCTGTTTCGGGTCGGGATAGCGAAAGCTGTCCTGCTGCCCCTTCTTCTTGAAACGCGGGAAATCCGCCCGCTTGGCGAAGAAGTTGGCGTAGGCGCGCTCCAGGTCCTTGAGCATCTGTTGCAGCGGGTGCGTCGGCGCATCCTTGAGCCAAGGCGTCTCGGCACTGTTGCGCCATTCGGTGAGCAGCTTGCACAGCCCGGCGTAGCCGAGCTTCTTCTCGCCTTGCGCGTGGCGCGTCTTCTGCAACGCCAGCGCCTTGTTGAACACGAACCGGCACGAGCCCGCGAAGCGGCGCATCTGGCGCTGCTGGCCGCCGTCCGGCATGAGTTCGTATTTGAAGGCTTGGAGGCGTTGCATGTGGATAATATAGTTTGGTCTATGAGCAACGACAACGATGTTCGGCACGGAAGACATTGCGTCTTCCTGATGCATGTGCACTTGGTCTTCGTGACCAAATATCGCCGCGAAGTGTTCACCCACGAGATCCTCGATGACCTCTGCGCCATCTTCGCCAGCGTTTGCGCCGACTTCGAGGCGGAACTGGTGGAGTTCGACGGCGAGGACGATCACGTCCACCTGCGGGTGAACTACCCGCCGAAGGTGGCCGTCTCGGCGCTGGTGAACAGCCTGAAAGGGGTATCCAGCCGGATGATCCGCAAGAAGAACCACCCGAGCCTCCGCAAGAAGCTGTGGCGCGGTGCGCTGTGGTCGCCGTCCTACTTCGCCGGAAGCTGCGGCGGCGCACCCATGGAGATCATCCGCCACTACATCGAACAGCAGCAAACGCCGTACTGACCGCCCAAAGGACGCCTATGGCGTCCGCGCTATCCTTCCCCGCCCTGAAGGGCGAGGCTTGCCGCGCACCGGGTCACGCGATCCGTGCCGCGCGCCTCGGCTGCTGTTCCTGGATCTGTTTCTTCTCCTGTCCCTGGGTGCGCTCGCGCTTCTCTTCGATCTCGCGGATCACGCGGCCGACCCCTGCCTTTAGCTGGCGTTCAACTCCTTCTCGACCCAGCTCGCTCTTCGTAGCCAGGTCGTTGAAGTCGGTGCGCCCCTTCATCTGATCGAGGGCCGCCAGTTGCTTGTCACTGAGCTGGGCGCGTTTCAGCTCCGCCGTCTGCTGCTCGGTGAGCGTCGCCCCCTCGGGGTCCTGCTGCGCGTCTTCCAGGGCTTTCGTGGCTCGCAGGTGCTCCCGGTAAGTCCGCGGGGTAACGGGTTCCAGGTTAGCCGGATAGGCGTTCTCGCCCGGCGCGAAGATCGGGAAGATAGCTTTCCCGCCCACGGCTTTCGCGGCCTCCTGGGCCTTCACGCGGCCAGAATTGACGCCCTGCGTCAGCTCCAATTGCCGGTCGTCGTCGCCCAAGATGATGACCGGCTTGTCGGGGAACTTCTCGTGCAGAGCGTGGGCCACGGCGGGCAGGTTCCCGGAGTCGAACGCGGCGACGGTGGCGAAACCCAGCGCCTCGGCGTTGGTGGCTGCCGTCGCGTAGCCCTCTGAAATGACAAGCGCCGGGGCCGTGGCTAGCGCGTCCATGCCGCCGACAGGATGGAAGCAGCCTTCCTTTTTGCTGTCTTTCGCGAAGCGTTTGGTGCCGTCCTCCTGGATGTACTGCATCGTCCACTGCTTGCCATCGACGTCGAAAGCCGGAATGTAGGTCTTCTGCCCTTCCTTGTCGGTAAACGCACCCGCATGGGCTTGGATGCCCTTGTCGCGCATGTACGGTGTCAGCTCGGCAACCGGCGCCAAATCGGCCATTTGCTTGCCGACGCGCTGGGCGCTCGCTTCATGCAGGCGGTCTTGCTCTTCGGCACGTGCCGCCAGCTTGCTCGCGGCCTCGGCCGCCAACTTCGCCTTCTCCTGAGGATCGAGGGAATAGCCTTTCGACTTCCATTTCATCTCGATGCCGGTGCGGTTGTTCTTGATATAGCCGGCCGGGTGGCCGTCCAGGTGGCCGACGTAGAAACCAGCCTGTTCGCCCTTCTTGTCGCCCTCGACGCCGATCCGGTGTTTCTTGCCGTCCATGATGGGGTGCTCGTCGGTCACGTTGCAGCCCATCGAACGCAAGGCATCGGCGAACTCTTCACGCGGGTTCATCGCCGGGGCTTGCTGCGCCGGCACGTTGTCGGGCAACCAGCGTTGCAGCTTCTCCATGTCGGCCTTCGGTCCGGCATACCAGGACTTTGCGACCTTGTCCCAAGCTGCGCCGGCGGCCTTCGCCGCGCTGCGCTCGCCATACGGAACGGCCAGATAGACGCGCTCCTGGGCGGCCTTCTGACCGGCGCCGTAGTCTAGGGCGGGCATGTCGGCTGTGCGGGCCTGGGCGGGCTGCTGGGCGGTGCCTTGCGTCCATTTGGCGAAGGGGGTCGCATCGGCGCCCGGCGGGACATACCAAGACTGTTCCTTGCGGTCCCAGCGCGCCCCGAGGGCCTTGGCGTCGTCCTTCTCCTTGTATGGGACATTAAGGTAGGTCCGTTCGTCCGGGGCGGAGCGATCCGCCGTCTGCTTCTGCTGCTCTTCCAACTCGGCAATGCGCTTCTGCATGTCAGCGTCGTTGAGCATGACATTCATTTCCGCCGACTTTCGCGCCTCTTTAGCCGCTGAAATGACCTCGTCCGTGCTGGTGGGATCACGGCGAACGCGGTCCTCATGAGCGCGGGCAAGGATCGCGCTGCGCTCATGCTCGTTATCGGTCGAATTGGCGCCAACCACGGCCAAACGGGACGCCAGATGCTCGGCCTGCTGGGCGTTCTCGAAGTCGTGCACGAACTCATAGCGCCCATCTTCGCGCTGGGCGTACACGCTCCAGAACTGCGGTTCCACGCCAAGATCCGCGGCCGCCGCGACGTGGGTTTCCCCGTCGACCTGGTACTCGGCGCTGGCCTGCACCTGGACGTTGCCGTTCCAGTCGTGCGGCAAGGTCGCCTCGAAGGCTTCATTGGCCGCTGCATCGAACGCCGCCACATCGCCGACCTTCCGCGCCTCGGCAACCTTCGCCTCCTCCCGGAGCTGTTCCAGCGGCTCGATGGCCGCCTGGATCTTCGCCTCCAAGGCATCAACGGCTTCGGGCAGCTCATGCCGCGTCCAGAACTCGTTTTGGAAACTGAGGGGCTGAATCTGATCGAGTAGATCGAGGGCCTTGTCGATCTGCTCCAGCCGCGCGGTATCGAGGACACCGGGCAAGGTGCCGCGCTCCAAGTGTCCCAGCATCCAAGCTTCGGCCTTCACCGCCTTCGCGGCCCGGTCGGTAGCGTCATCGGGTCCGGCTTGCATACTGACCTCCTGTGTCGGAATGGCCTGCTGCGCCTCGTCACGCTCGGCCACGGTTTGCCTGGCTAGGGTCATCGCTTCGCGCCACTGAGATGCGGCAATCGTGTACGTCTCCTTGGCCTCCCGCACGGCAGGATCGGCATGGTGAAGCGGATAGCGCCGCTCGCTGGCATCCTTCTCGCCATAGACACGCACAAGCTCGGCTTGGAAAGCTTGGTCTGCAAGTTTCATGGCCTCGTGCTGGGTGACGGTCAGCTCGGCTACGGTCGGCTGCGGCTGCGCTTCCTGCTCCTGTGCCTCGCCCTGCTCCTGTACCTGCTTCTGCTCGAAGGCCATCACATAGTTTTTGATCTTCTCGGCCTCGGCCGCCGCCCGGAAGATCTCCAGCGAGTCATCCTCCAGGGCCTTGATCCACGAAGCGACATACGCGACGTGCTGTCCGGGATCGTGGCCAATGCCCAGTTCGTCGCCGATGATCATCGACGCGATTTCCGCCCGCAGTTCTTCCTTGGCGTACCCCTCGCTGCCGAACGGGTGCACCAGGTCGCGGTCAAGCCGGGACTCGTGCCCGGTCCAGTGCCCGAGCTCGTGCAGCGCCGTCGCATAGTAGCTGTCGGCGGTCGGGAATCGGCCCCTGTCAGGAAGGTGGATGCTGTCGGTCGCCGGCCGATAGAAGGCGCGATTGTTCTCGCCGTGGCGGATGACGGCACCCGAGGCTTTCACGATGTGCTCGGCCCGCTCGACAGCATCCCACGTCTGTTCCTTGCGCTCGATGGGCGGAAGACCCTCGATCTGTTCCGCATTGAACACGGTGGCCAAGAACACGCGTGGCCGCTCCAGCATCACGGTTTGCTTGACCGGCTTGCCGTCGCCATCCAGGACGGGCTTGCCGTGCTCGTCCCGCTTCTCCTGCTCTTCGCTGAACTTCCAGTATTGAACGGGGGTGCCCTTCTCACCCTTGCGGACCTGGGCGCCGGCCGCCGTCGCCTGCTTGTAGGTCATCCAGCGGTTATCCGTGCGCCGCTGGCTCATCAGATAGATCGCGTTGATGCCCTTGTACCGCTTGCCAGTCGTTGGATTGACCGGCAGGAAGCCGCCAGGCTCTCCAGGGTCCCAAGGCCGTTGCCACGGCGCCGTGCCTGCCCTGAGCTGTTCAATCAGGTTCTCCGCGACCGTTTCATGGAACGGTTTCTTGGCCTCTGCCATGGCCTTAACCCTCCTGCCGCTCGGTCGGAACGGTCGCGTCCACCAGATCGACATCGCTGTCGACCGCGTCTTGTTCACTCAAGGCGTCTTCCGCGAAGGCGCCCACGCGCTCGGCCTCATCCGGATCGAACTCGGCCTGGTAACCGGGCGTCTGGGTGTCGATCAACTTCTCGCGGATCGCATCCGTCGCATTCGTCACGTCATCGAGGATCGCGGCTTCAGGATTGGTGATCTGCTCGGTCATGGTCATTGCTCCTGTTCGTGAGTGTTGTTGCGGCCGGTGCTGTAGTCGGGTCGGCCCTTGAGCTTCGGGTTCTTGCTCTCGGGATAGCTCTGCTTGCAAGTCGGGAAGTTGCTGCACGCCCACCAGAAGACGTCGGCCTTCTTCGTCGGCCGGCGAATCAGCCCATGCCCGCACGCCATGCACTTGTAGAGGGTGGAAATCGGCAAGACTTCACGGCCGCCGGCAATGGCGACGGCGCCATCGTTGGCCTTCGCCACCTGGTCACGGATGAACGTCTCTTGCTTGGCAATGAAGACGGCCAACTCGGCCGTGCCCTGCTCGATGCCTTTCAACATGCGTTCGTAAAGGGCGGTCAGCACGGGGCTTTTCACGACTTCGGGCAGGGCGTCGATCATGCTGCGCCCCAATGTCGTGCCGATAATCTGCTTGCCCTTGGTTTCCAGGAACCCGCGGCGTTTCAGCTCGGAAATGATGGATGCGCGGGTGGCAGAAGTGCCGATACCGTCCCCATCGCGCAGCATCTTCTTGTGCTCCGGCTCGGGCACAAACTTATGGATGTTCTCCATCGCACGGATCAGCGTGCCCTCGGTGAAGCGGGCCGGTGGCTTCGTCTTGGCGTCCTTCCGGGTGGCCTGCTTGCAGGTCACGCCATCGCCCGTCTGCATAGCCGGAAGGCTTTGATTCCCGCCTTGGTCCACGTCCTTCTCCGTGTCCTGCTCGTCAGCTTCCTGGTAGACGTCGCGCCAGCCGTTGCGCGTAACAACCTCGCCGGTCGCAACGAAGGTTTCCTCCTCGACCTCCACGCCAACCGTGGTGCTCATGTACTCATGGACGGGGTAGAACTGCGCCAGGTACGCCCGCACGATCAGGTCATAGATGTTGTGCTCCTTCTCGCTCAGGCCCGCCTTGCTGCCCTTGTGCATGGTCGGGATGATTCCGTGATGCGCGGTGATCTTCGAGTCGTCCCACGTCTTGGACTTCAAGCACGGATCGGCACCGGCCACGATGCCGGCCAGCTCCGGGTTGACGTGCTGAATCGCCTTAAGAACGCGGGGCGAATCGGCGTGCTGAGACTCGGGCAGGTAGGCGCAATCGGTGCGCGGATAGGAAGTCAGCTTGTGGGTTTCATAGAGCGCCTGGCAGGCGTTCAGCACGTCCTCGGCGCTGTACCTGAACTTGTTGGACGCAAGCAATGTGATGTCGGACAGGGCAAACGCGAGCGGCTGGTTCTGCTTCTTGGCCTCCTGCTTGTATTCGGCGACGGTGCCGGGCTTGCCCATGACCTTCGCCACCAGCGCGTCCGCCACGGTGGCATCGACAAGGCGCCCCTCGGCATCGAGGCCCGCCTGATCGACCTTCGCTCGCCAAGAGGCGAGGAAGGCACCGCCCGGATGCTGAATCGCTGCCCGGATGGTGTGATACGGGACCGGCTTGAACGCCTCGATTTCCCTGTCTCGCGCGACGACGAGCGCGAGCGTCGGGCTCTGCACACGGCCGACCGTGAGCAGTACCCGCGAACCACCGCGCTGTGCGCGCAGGGTATAGGCCCGACTGAGATTCATGCCGATCAGCCAGTCGGCCCGCTGCCGTGCCCGCGCGGCATCGGCCCAGCCGTGATAGGTGCCGTTGTCCTTGAGGGCGGCAAGGCCACGCTTCACGGAAACGGAATCCTGCGCGGACACCCAAAATCGCCGCGCGGGCTTGTTGCAGCGAAAGTGCTCCAGGACCTCATCGACCAGCAATTGACCCTCGCGGTCGGGGTCGGCGGCGTTGACGATTTCCGCCGCCTCCTTGAGCAGTTTGCCGATCACGGCGAGCTGCTGCTTGGCATCGTCCTTCGCCTTGAGCATCCAGTCGGTCGGAATGATGGGTAGCTCATCGATCCGCCAGATTTTCTTGCCGCTGGCGTTGCGGGGTACGTCGTCGGCGGTGTACTCGTCGGGTTCGGCCTGTTCGAGCATGTGTCCGAAGCACCAGGTCACGGTATCGGTGCCGCACTCGATCAAGCCGTCGCCTTTTCTGCTCTGGCCCAGCTCGCTTGCGATGGCCTTTGCGACGGATGGCTTTTCAGCGATGAACAATCGCATCGTTCTTTCCTCCCTTACCAGGTGATGACCGGGGAAACGACTGTCACGATCTGGGAACGATTGATGGGGCCGAAGTAGCGGCCATCGAACGATGTGCCACTCATGTCGGACATGAGCAGCAGTTCGGCGGCGCCGAGGATGTAGCGGGTGGCATGGAACCGTGGCAGCGGTCGGCCGCCGGCATCGACAGCTTTGGGAGCACTTAAAGGCAGCAGCACGCCGTTCACGCGCACGCCATCTGCGGATACGGCAACGTCATCGCCTTTAGCGGCTAAAACGCGCTTCATCAGATAGCCGTAACCGCCGGCGCAGAAGCCGGCGCCGATGTAGCCGCGTTCCCGTGCCTCGTTGAAGACTTGGAGTTGCGGTGGGCAGAAGAGGACATAAGCCCCCTTCTCCACCGCTAGGCTTGGGCTCGTCCAGTACAGGCCGACCGGAATGCTCCTGGTGGTATTGATGCGTGCGCCGACCGAATACGCGAGGGCGGCGCCGGTGAGCACCGCCGCGCCTGCCAAGGCCACCCCAACGCTGATCTTCTTGAAGAGCTGCTTCATATCGTGATCCGCTCCCCTGCTTCCGCGAACTGGACCAGGCGATCACTGACCTTGGGCGCGGGCACCGCAGCGCGCGCCAGGAAGATCGGATCTTTGAAGTAAAGCGGCTGCTTGCCGTAAATCGCGGGATAGCCGGCCACGTACACCACCATGTCGCCAGGCTCTTCGATGTTGCCGTTTGCGTTCTTCCGAGGACCAGGCATCCGCAAGCACTCATCCGGTGTCAGCAAGGGGCGCTGCACTTCTTGGAACGTGCGGGAAACCTGCCCGAGCATCGCCGCCGTGCGGCGGCCGCTGGTCGTGATCTGCTCCTTCACTACGGTGGTCTGTCCGGTCAGCCGAGACAGGTGTTCGGCAGTCTCGACACGGTTCGGCGGATAGGCGTTCTGCACATGGCAGTTGGAGGTGATGGTTTCATCTGGTCCGTACCCCGTTTCACGACTCTTGAGTTGGTTGATGTCCTGGCAGATCAGGTAGCACTTGATGCCGTAGCCCGCCACGAAGGCCAGTGACTCTTGCAGGATCTGCAACTTCCCAAGGCTGGGAAACTCATCGAGCATCATGAGGAGCCGGTGCTTGTAATGCGCCACCGGCCGCCCGTTGTCGAAGTCCATCTTGTCCGCGAGCAGACGGACAATCATGTTCACCATGACGCGGACCAGGGGCCGCAGCCGATCCTTGTCAATGGGCTGCGTGACGATATAGAGCGTTACGGGTTCATCTGAATGCATCAGGTCGCGGATGCAGAATTCGGAGCGACTCACGTTGCGGGCCACGACTGGATCGCGGTACAGGGCCAGGAAGGACTTGGCCGTGGACAGCACCGATCCCGCTTCTTCCTCCGGCCGATCCATCATGTCGCGGGCGGCGGAACCAATGGCATGATGGTTCTGCCCGGCGACGTGCCCATAGGTCGCCATCTCCATCCAAAGCTCGCCGATATCGCGGTCCGGATTGGCCAGCATCGCATCAACCGATGGGAGCGTGGCCGTCGTGTCGTCGTCCTTCGCCTTGTAGAGCGCGTGCAGGATCACGCCGACCAAGAGTGCGAATGCCGTTTTCTGCCAATGCGAACCCAGGCCCTTCCCGTCCGGATCGACAATCAGGGTCGCCAGGTTCTGAACATCGCCAACCTCGTGTTCAGTACCCATTCGGATTTCGTCCAGCGGATTCCAGCACACGCTACCGTTCGCAGTAGCCGGCTCGAACCGCAGCACCTTGTTCTTGGCGTGCTTCTTCCTCCACCCGGCAGTCATTGCCCACAGCTCGCCTTTCAGGTCGGTGACAAGGGCGCTGTCACCCCATGACAACAACGTCGGAACAACCAAGCCGACACCTTTGCCCGAGCGGGTAGGGGCATAGGTCAAGATGTGCTCCGGGCCGTTATGGCGCAGATAATGAAAATCCCCCTCCTTGTCCTCCCAGCCGCCGACATAGACGCCCGTCGACGGAGCCGCGTCCTTGCCCGTGACAACATCCAAGAGGCGGCGAGGCCGGGGCAGCAGCCCGGCGGTCTGGATGTCTTTCTTCCCGGCCCAGCGCGCGGAGCCGTGCAGGTACTCGTTCGCCTTCGACGAGTTCGAGGACACGACTTTCGCCACCGCCACGCCCAGCAGCCCGACCGTTGAAATCATCATGCCGATACTGCCCGCCTGCATGATTTCGTTCGGATAGTGTGAATACCACTTCGAAGCCCACTCGAGGATCGACCACGGCGCATAGACGTGGTTGAAATGGACGCCGAGGTTCGCCTGGTAATCGAAGGTGTGGGCGAAAAATTGGGTAGCAGACTGCAATCCGGCCCCAAGCGACACCGCCCCGAGCACGGGCAACAACTTGCCGCCCGCGCCTTTCTTGGTGCGGACTTGAGGCCCGACCGCATTGTCCATCTTGATCTTCATCGACTCCTTCCCTTCGACGTTTGGATCGAACCCCGAGGCGTGACGGTGACTGGATCGCCGACCGCTACACGGGACAAGCGCCGGGCCGTGGCGTGGTCGATGGGCAGAACCATGACAACGTCAGCATCGTCTCGCCTGAGAAGAGCCAACGTCCGACCTTCGAAATGACGAAGACCAGCAAATAAAAAACCACGGGCATTCTCATTATATAAACTATTTTTCGATATATCGAAATATTTTAGGCGCTTATCTTCGCGCTCGGCGAGATATTCTTCCGCTGCAGCCTGTTGCGCGGGCTTCAGTCGTCCTACCCCAACAGCGTCCCGTCGCAATGCGTGATCTGATTGGGCGCGTTGCTGCTCCACGTGACGAGGAACATCACGCGGCAATAGCACTTCATTTCCGCCGGCGATGCGAACCACACCGAGTTCGGACATTCCTCGCAAACGGTGCTGGCTTTGGGGCGGCGGGACTCGCCCAATGCGCCCAACGTTGGGCTTGCGGCCGACATGGGCGGGGGGGTCCATGCCGGCCCCGCCTCTGTCGTCGCTGCCTCCTCGGCCGGCTCCGGCGCCGGTTCGGGCAAGGTTGTCGTCGGCAGCGGCGCTTGATCCAGCGCCGCCAAGGCGGCGTCGATCAGTTCGTCCTCGCTCGGTTCGTGCTGCTCGCTCATGTGCTTTCTCCGTGCTCAAAAGCTGTTGCCGCCGCAATTCCAAAGCGGGATCGGCAAACGTGATAGGCAGCTGGGAATCGACGGCAGTCCTGATGATTCGAGCCTTGAAGTCGGGGGTGCCGTTGACGGTAATCTGACTGCCATACCGCTCCATCGCTAGGCGCAGGGCGGCTTGCACGCCTTCGCGCGTGGCTTCGCGGGAGACCTGAAGCTTGTCACCATCGTCGCGCACGGCCGACTGGCCGATGCGGAAGATGATCGTGCCCTTCTTGGTGATGTTGTCCTGAACGTGGGCACGCTCGGACTTCGTTGCACCCTGTCCGGCGACGGTGTTGCCCTTGAGGCCTTGGGCCGCGGCACGGCCCCGCAGGGCGGCTAGCGCGTCTGCATTGCCCTGTAGGGCCTCCTGCTTCAACCAGTCAGCCCACGCCCGCCGCTGGAAGCCTTGGTAGAGCTTTTCCCGCTCATTCGCATACTCCTTATGGATCTGGGCCAGTTGATCGCGCAGGGCGGATCCGGCCTGCGAATAGAGCGCTTTCTTGCCAACGCCCTTGCTATCGACAACCTTGATAGTTGCGCGCCAGAGCCGGTTGGCCCGCTTCGCACCCTCGACAGCACGATCCTTGCGGCGCCGTGCTTTCGCCAGCGAATCGGTGCGTGCCGCTGTGAGGGTCTGCTGCTCGTCCTTGTACCGGGCATAGAGCTCGACCGTATTGACGCGCAGGCCGATGGGGGATTTTTCGTATTGCCGCCGGATCTTCGGTTCCGCAAGCCGATCCGGCGACGGCTCGAAGGGACCAAGCCGCGCCTCAAGACCGGGCTTGGAAAGCTCGCGGGCGATGGTGCTGGCTTTGACCCGCGTGCCGTCTGCCGCCTCCACAACCAAGCCATTGCCGCGCTCGCGCAGCTCAAGCCCGTTTTTCCTCATGACTTGGTGCAATTCGGCCCAAGATTGCGCCCCGCGCATTTCCTCCAAGCATTCCCGCCGTACCCAGCCGACGAGGCTTTCGACCCCCGCATGACGCTCCATGTCCGCTGCGCGCCCCTCAGCCACGGATCGCCGCGATTGGTGGTTGTCCCGCTCCAGCCCGCAATCCCGCTCGAGTACGGCGCACAGTTCCGCGAGCCTGCGATAGGACTGGAACGGCTCATGCATCGTGTGCCGCTCCGGGTGGATCTTGTTGATGGCGATGTGAAGATGAAGATTGTCGGTGTCATGGTGTACCGCGCTGACACGCTGGTGCTCGCCGTAACCGAGGCCGGCACAGATACGTTCCTCAATCACTTTCAACGTATCGGCACTCGGGTGCTCACCGGGCCGAAAGCTGACCAGCAGGTGATAGGTCTTGTCGCCGGCAGCACGGGTGTTCTGCCGCTGCGTAGCAAGCACTTCCCCGATGACCGCCTGCAGGGTGCCGGCCTCGCAGTGCGTAGCTGTGACCCGCCCGAGGCGTTCCGTTTTACCTTGCTCATCGGTGATGTACTCCACCAGTTCGGCGAAGTCGCTCTTGGCAAGGGAGCCCATTGGGACGTGCTTTGCGATCACGCGCGAGCCCCCGGCGTTTTAGCCGCTAAAAGGATCATCGCTCGGCCCTCGACATGACGACGGCCATCATGACCTGCCCCATCTCGTCCTGTGTCGCGTCGATCCGGGACAGGACCGCGCGAATAGTCGCCTCGCCAAACTGGGCGGTGCGCTCGTCGTCGGTGAGCCAAAGCTTCAGCAGCCCGCCGAGCCGGCCAAGATCGCCGTTGATCCGCGCGAGTTCGCGCACCTGCTCGCAATCGACCACACCCCCGAAGCGGTAGCCCTGCCCGACTTCGCGCAGAAAACGGGCGACGCTCATCCCGGCCCGCTGGGCCTGATCTTCGATCAGCTGCTTCTCTTCTGCGAACACAGGCACCCGTAGGTGGTGCTTGCGCTTCCCGGCGGTTGGCCTTGCGGTTTTCCCCATCGTCCAAGGCTCGCTTGTCATGTCGGCGGTAGCCGGCCCAGCCTCGCAGAGCAGGATGCCCGTTGAGCGCCCCCGGCGCGAATAAGGGATAGCGAAGGTAGATAACCGGCTCCGCTGGTTAGCTAACTTCGCCCATCCTGCCCGCCTTTCGGCGTTCATTACCCCAGGGAAAGTCTACGCCATCACTTTTGATTTATCCGCAGCGAGGCGCAAAACAAGTGTAAATATTTTAATGGATATAGCGAAATTTAGTGAACGCTCCCATAATCCCTGTGTCGTAAGGATATGGACCCGATGTAGTTGCACCTTTTCGCGGTCTTGTTACACGCGGCGTAGCGCAAGAATTGAAGCGACGGGACCTATGGAACGAGCACGATGGCGAAGAGCTACACCGAAGAACTTGCCGGGTGGGTGAGCAAACGCACGACACAAAGGCTGCGCCAGGACAAAAACATCGTTGCGTTCTTGGCCGTGAAGGGCGACGTGAAGGCGGCGCTCGATGCAGGCTACTCGATGAAAACCATCTGGGAGCACCTGCACGAAACGAAGCGCATCGAGTATCGCTATGAGACTTTCACGCTGCACGTGAAGCGGCACATCCGGACCAAGCCTCGAGCCGAACACCGGGTCGAGCAGCAGCTACCGCAGGAGCAGAGCAAGCCACAAGCTCTGGCGGCCACAACGCGGCCAGACCAGGCGCAAAGCGAACCCCGAAAGACCCCGCCGCCCTCCGTGGGGGGCTTCACATTCACCGCAACACCGAAGAAAGAGGACTTGTTCTAATGGCCAAGATCCACATGGTTCTGCAAGGGAAAGGCGGCGTCGGCAAATCGATGATCGCGGCTGTTATTGCGCAGTACAAGGCAGGGAAGGGACAAAAGCCGATCTGCATTGACACCGATCCGGTCAACGCGACGTTCGAGGGATACAAGGCCCTCGACGTGCGGCGCCTCAACATCATGGACGGCGATGAGATCAACACCAGGAACTTCGATACCCTGGTCGAGCAGATCGCCACGGCCGAGGTCGACGTCATCATCGACAACGGTGCCAGCTCGTTCGTGCCGCTCTCGCACTACCTCATCAGCAACCAAGTGCCGGCGCTACTCCGGAACATGGGACATGAGCTTGTGGTGCACACCGTCATTACGGGTGGGCAGGCTCTCCAAGATACAGTGAGCGGTTTTGCCCAGCTGGCCGGCCAATTCCCCGCCGAATGCCTGTTCGTCGCCTGGCTGAACTCCTATTGGGGCGCCATCGAGCACGAGGGCAAGGGGTTCGAGCAGATGAAGGCGTACACCACGAACAAGGCCCGCGTGTCGGCCATCATCCAGATTCCGCCGCTCAAGGAAGAAACTTACGGCAGGGACTTTACGGAAATGCTCCAAGCTCGCCTTACCTTCGATGAGGCCTTGGCGATGAGCTCTCTCACGATCATGACGCGGCAGCGGCTCAAGATCGTGAAAGGCCAGCTCTTCGCCCAGCTCGAGAATACGGCGGTGCTGTGATGTCGGACAAGATCGAGTCCATCATCAAGGAGATCGCGGCGAAACACGGCATCGCCGTTGGCCGCGATGATCCGATCCTGGTCCTGCAAACGATCAATGAGCGACTGATGCAGGACAGCGCGGTCGCTCAGCAGGAAACGCTGGACCGCTTCAAGGAAGAACTGGAATCCATCGCACAGCGGTGGGGCGAGGACGCCAAGAGCAAGGCGGAACGGACGTTGAACGCGGCGCTGACAGCGAGTAAGGAAACCATGATGAAAGGGATGCAGGAGGGCACGAAAGCGGCCGCCGAATCGGCACGCTGCGAGGTGGAGGCGGCCGTCGGGCGGCTCGCCGGCTCAGTGCGGGCCAGCCAGCGGATCGCGATCATGAACATGATCGCGGGCGCCCTGGCTGTCTTTGCAGCAGCCATGGCGCTGCTCTCGACGTTATGAAGCCGGCGGATAGGGAGATCCAGACGGGTTTTTTATGGCTCAGGTTGACGCTTTGACACTAAATCCGTCTTGGGTATCTCGGGTCGGGCGCCGGGCGATGACGTCATGGGCGGCGGCCGGGGCCAGTGTCGTCGTGGCCGACTCAGGGAGCCAGGCGCCTAAGAACCTGTTCAAAGTCTCTGGAGTAATGAGAACGTTGAGGGATGAGGAAGAGCTATCCGAGCGCCATCAGCCGCGAACAGTTCGAGATCATCCGTCCGCTGCTGGAGAGTGCGCGCAGGAAGACCTGTCCGAGGCGCGTGGACCTGTACGAAGTGTTCTGCGCGGTGTTGTATCTGCTCAGGAGTGGCTGCCAGGGGCGCATGCTGCCCGACGGGTTTCCCAAATGGCGCCCGGTGCACGCGTACTTTGCCATCTGGAGCGAGCCGCGCGAGGGTGGGAGCCTGCTGGAGCAGGCTTTAAAAAATCAGGTTGGCGCAGCCCGGCAGAGACTGGAGCGCAACGCCTGCAGCACGGTCGTGATCGTGGACGCGCAAAGCGTGAAGAACACGGATACGGCGGTCCAGAAGGGCTATGACGCGGGCAAGAAGGTGTCAGGGATCGAGCGCCACATTGCGGTCGACACCCAAGGCTTGCCGTATGCGAGGGCGGTGAGCACGGCTGAGGTGACGGACCGCAAGGGGGGGCTGCAGGCGGCTGCGTCGTTGCAAGCCTGGGCTCGAGCGGGTGCAACGCGTGCTGTGCGACAGCGGCTATAGGGGCCAGCCCTTCGCGCAGGGCGTGACGGTGCAGATCGCCAAGCGCCGCGAACCACCGCGTTCAAGGTGATGCCCA
>JGI25321J50212_10000289_pt1 | contig 70035 bp, 52 predicted proteins | sample AutmiccommuBRH23_FD_50212 | JGI IMG/M metagenome (IMG submission 50212)
TTANTTGAATCCGCTTTTTCCAAATAACGAATCATTCCAATTTTATTTCTAAATTTAACAGCAGTTTATCTGAACAATGGATAAAATACTAGAACGTTATGCCCAAGCTTGAAACAAAAGACAAGATGAAACTTAGATTTTTAATAACGATAACTTTAATTGCAATTTTGACTGCTTTTAGACCAACTGAAAAAAAGACTATTAATCTTGATTTTGGATTTAATGTTACTGTTGGACAATCAGAGGACTTTGGGGATTTTAGTACTTACACATATTTTGAGTTAACAAAAGGCGACCAAAAAATCTATATCGACAATTCATTGACAGAATATGAATTTGGAGATAAACTTTACCCGATTGTTTTAAAAACAAATTTGGATAGTTATGAATTACTATTTGAAATTAATGACCGTCCAAATAAAAATTACCTTAAACGACTCTTCATCAAAAACGATACTCTTTTCAAAGAAGACAAATTACCAACTTTTATAACGAGAGCTAAAGATTTAGACAATGATGGAGTAAAAGAATATGCTGGTTTTTGGGATTATGCACAGGTTTGGGGTGAGAATAATAATCTGACAGCTTACAATCCTATTATTTACTATGAATTTAAAAATAACGGGCAGCTGCAAATAGACAGCATCTTAACAATAGAACGGAATAAAGCAATTTATGGACAATTTCATGGATTCTCGTTCAGTGAAGAGAAAGAGCAATCGACAAATTCATTAAAGTTATTTAGTGAAGAACTTGATAAAATTGAGAATGAAAATTAAAAGCCAGGGCATAACAATGTACATATTGCAGGGCGGGGTTTGGTGGTACGCCAACTGCGGATTCTCGCATCGCAGTTCCGTGTCCTTCGGACAGGAACGCTCTCCGAAATCCGCCCCGACAACATGTATCAACCGTTACCGGTAATTTTGAATGAAGAAACTACTTTACATATCGATTTTGATTTTAGTTACTTGTACTACAAAGAAACCAGCTGGATTTGAATCAGTTTCCTTCAAGGAATACAATTGGTATAAAATTGATAATCCTCAAAAAGAATCTGGCATTCAATATTCAAGACAGAAAATTTCACATTTCAATTCGACTTGGTATACCGAAAGTATAACTGACTCAGTCTACAAATTTGAAGCGGACACAATCCGTAAATTATATTATAACCTTGTTGACACAGTTGAATATCACATTTTAGACAGTAAAGGAGAACGTAACGAAAAAATAATCGAATACAATCAAAACAAAAGCCATCTCGAGTTAACGGAAAAAAATGATTCTCTTTCATTTAAAAGGATTACTTATTCCAGACCAAAATTATCCGATGAAATTCCTGTACCAACTGACACAGTTGAGCAGTTCAATTATTTTGACTATCGTATTTATAAGTCAGAATCAAGACAATTTAAAATTTTCTGTTTCGGGTACATTGGAATGTGTGATGACTGTGATTATTGTATTTATTTTTCAAAAGAGTTTGGAGAGATTGCATCTTATTCGATTGACTGGGACAATCTATCAATAATTGATTCTATTGGGAACAAAGAAAAATATGAGTATATAAAAAATTTGACAGCAAAGTTGAAACAGGACACTCTATTTTTCCCATATCCTGACAGTATTAAAAACTATAGAAATGAAATATTAAAAAACTACCGGTAATAAATAGGGCTTTAAGCGGCACGTAGTGCCCAGCTTTGAGCCCCGGTTGAACTACAATCCGGAGCACTGGAGCTTTGCTATGGACTTACCAATTTCTTTTTTGTTTTCTACAAGCTCCAAATAAGGGATGGAACAGGTAAAAAAGGGTGTTGCTTCTTTTTCTTTTGTCGATCCATTTTGTTTTCCGGTGTTGCTGTTGTTTGATTTTAACCATTTCAGTTGGCTTTGGGCAATACAGCTCCTGTCCGCACTAAGGGTGCAGACCGATTCGGGCTTTTACTGCCGTTAACGCCAAGCTTGAAAATCAGGCAATACACAAAATAATTATCTTTACATCTATGAAAAAAGATATACAGAAAAATCAAAATAACCTGATTGACAATATTAAAGAAATTATTTTCTCCGCAAGAAAATCAGTGGCAATCAATGTCAATAATGAATTAATTACTGCGTATTGGAATATTGGGAAAATAATTATCGAAAATGAAAAGGCAAATAACTTTGACAATTCTTCATCAAGACAAATAATCCTTGAATTATCAAAACAATTAACGGACGAGATTGGGAAGGGTTTTTCAAGGTCGAATCTTTTCAATATGAGAAAATTCTACTTGGAATATCCCGATGTCCAGACACTGTCTGGACAATTAACGTGGTCACATGTATGTGAACTTCTGATTATCGAAGACGTTCAGAAAAGGGGATTTTACGAAAAAGAAACAATCAACTCATCATGGTCAGTTCGGGAATTAAAAAGACAAATTGATAGTTCTCTTTATGAACGATTGTTACTTTCAAAAGGAGAGACAAACAAAAAGGAACTTCTGGAATTATCCCAGAAAGGACAACAAATATTAAAACCTCAAGACATTGTTAAAAATCCATATGTGTTTGAATTTCTTGGAGTACCTGAATATAAACCAATTTTAGAAAAGGACCTAGAGAAAAAGCTAATCCGGCATATAGAAGATTTTCTACTGGAACTGGGGCGAGGATTTATGTTTGTTGGTTCGCAACAAAGAGTAACAATCAACAATACTCACTATTACGTAGATATGGTATTCTACAACAAAATTCTTCGGTGTTATATTCTAATTGAGTTAAAAACCACTAAGTTACAAATCAATCATGCCGGACAATTAAACACGTATTTGAATTATTTCAAAACAGAGGTTAATGACAAAGACGATAATCCTCCTATCGGTATAATACTATGCGCTGAGAAAGATGAAATTGCAGCAGAATATATCCTCGGAGGACTAGAAAATAATGTATTTGCCTCAAAGTTTACATATGTTTTACCGGACAAAGACGAACTTATTAGAGAATTGGAAAATGTAATAAAAGAATAAAAGCCAGGCGTTAATAAATAGGGCTTTAAGCGGCACGCAGTGCCCAGCTTTGAGCCCGGGCTTGCCCTGTTAATTGTAACTGATTAACAGGGTTGAAAACTACAATCCGGGGCTCGGGTGTTTTTCTATGGACTTATCAAGTTTTTTTGGTTTCTCAGCTACTGATCGGATGACTTCAAGTCATCCGATCAGTACAACAGCCGCTTTGTCATCCGGTCTGCCGCTTGCGAGTGAGGACTTCACCTGGAGTGAAACCCTCACCAGCCCAGCCCAGGCTTTGAATTAGACAATTTGCAATTTGGGGTTGGCATTCTCGAAGAAAAACTCTTCCTGACCAAAGGCGGGTTCCAGGTCGTCGAGCCAAATGGCTTTCGGATTGTACTTGGCAAAGAAGGGACGTCCCACCCAGTCGGGGTTACGGCCTTGCAGGAAGTTGAGTACAAACACCTGTTCGCCATGAATTTTTTGAATGCCCAGTACCTGAACTTTTCCGGGAGCGCACGACATGGATGGCCCGCGCACGGTGCGGCACACGCCACTCACCTTTTGAATGGCTTTCTGATAAATTCGCCAGGCCTGATCGAGTGTCACTGCAAAGTAATCCTGCGCTCCGGTGTCGCGGGCAATAAACATGTAATACGGAATGATGCCCAGGTTGACCTGTTCGCGCCACATGGTGGACCAAATGGCCGGGTCGTTGTTAATATTTTTTAGCAGGGGCGATTGCGAACGAATCTGAACGCCGGCATCTTGCAGGTTTCGAATGGCTTCTTTCACGGCTTGGGTTTCCATGGCCCTCGGGTGATTAAAATGCGCCATCAAGGAGACGGAAATCCCGTGGTCGGCCACTTTACGGAAAAGCTTCATTAAATCTTCGGCATCCTCATCAGTGGTAAATCGGTAGGGCCAGTAAGTCAAGGCTTTTGTTCCAATCCGGATGGTGCGGACATGCTTCAGACCGGCCTCCAGAATGGCATTGATGTAATGTTCAAAAAACTTGGTTTTCATCACAGCGGGGTCGCCTCCGGTAATCAGCACATCGGTAATCTCCGGATGCGCCTTCAGGTACTGAACCATTAAATCGGCTTCCTTCATGGCAAATTTAAAGCTGTTCATGGCGAATTGCGGCCAGCGAAAACAGAAGGTGCAATAGGCGTGGCAGGTTTGTCCCTGGCTGGGAAAAAACAGCATGGTTTCGCGGTACTTGTGCTGAATGCCGTTGAGCCGTACGCCATTTAATTCGGGTACGTTGGCCTCTTGTCCTGCCGGGTTTGGATTCAGTTGCATGCGAATTTTGTCTACAGCCTTTTTCAAGGTAGCTTTGTCGGCGTTACACTTGATGAGCTTGGCGATCTTTTGAAAGTGTTCCTCGGAAAGCATTCCTTTTTGCGGGAAAGTGAGGATGAAAAACGGATCCTTTGCAAAGTTGTTCCAATCGATTAATTCGTCAATGATGTAATTACTGACTTTGAAAGGTAAAACGGTTCCGATAACTTCAATAACAAACTGTTCCTCTTTGGTTAAAAGCGCGATTTGAGGAATTTGCCGGAAGTTACCGAGCGTGTAAGAGCGATAATTCATGATCTTTAGTTTTTAAAAAGTTAATACCACCAGGAGTAATAACCAATATCACGCGAAACTGGAGTTGCCTTTGCAGCCCCCTAAAACATGATATATTACATACTTTTAAGTCCCTTTTTTGTAGCGAAGCGAAGGTAGTAAAAAAAGGGGATTTTGGAAAGCGTTTTTTATGTTTAGGCCCTGGTTTAGTGGCTCAGCTTCTCGGCCCGGCTGGCATCCAAACGCAGGAAAATAAAGAGCAAAATGGTAAACGACCACAGCGATGATCCGCCGTAGCTGAAGAAGGGCAGCGGAATGCCAATCACCGGTGCCAGTCCGATGGTCATGCCGACGTTGATGGACAGGTGGAAGAAAATGATGCAGGCGACGCTGTAGCCGTAGACCCGGCTAAAAGTTGATCGCTGGCGCTCGGCCAGGTACAGCAGTCGGAGCAATAAGAACAGGAACAGGCCAATGACGGTAGTGGTGCCAATAAATCCCCATTCTTCGCCCACGGTACAAAAAATGAAGTCGGTGCTTTGTTCGGGTACAAAGTCGAACTTGGTCTGGGTGCCATTCAAAAAGCCTTTTCCGGAGAAACCCCCGGAGCCAATGGCAATTTTCGATTGGTTGACATTGTAACCCACGCCCAGCGGATCAGATTCGATTCCCAACAGTTCGTTGATGCGGCTTTGTTGGTGCGCTTGTAATACATTGTTGAATACATAATCGACAGAGAAGGTTAAAAACACCAGGCCAAGATACAATCCTAATACGATCAGCAGGTTATGAACTCCTTTTCGAAGCGAATAGATGGCAAAGATGACGGACGATAAGATTGTTGAAGCCAGCACAAGCTTCACTTCCGATACATTGATTTCGAAAATAGGTCCACCAAAGAGAAACAGCGCTGACAAGCTCGCGTAAATGACGAGTGCTTTCATTGTTTCAGAAAGTCGCTGTTGCATGATGTAGTGGAAAATCAGGGCTCCGGCAGTTAAGGTAAAAATGGTGTGCAAGGGCGACAAAACCAGCGTGAGTATAAAGATGATGGCCACGATGAATGTCAGAAAAAGCACAAAGCCCGATAAACCTTCGCGAAACAGAACAAGAAGAAAAACACCAATAACCAAGGCCGACCCGGTGTCGTTTTGCATGAAGATAAGGACCACCGGCAGGGCCAGAATGACTCCAATGATCACCAACGATTTAAAGCGGTGCATCTTGAAGTTGTACGAGCTTAAATATTTAGCCAGGGCCAGAGCCGTGGTAAACTTGACAAACTCAGCCGGCTGAATGGCAATACCGCCAACCTGAAACCATGATGTGGAACCTTTAACTTGTGTTCCGAACAGGAGGACAGCAATGAGCAGCAGGATGGTAATGGCATAAAAACCGTAGGCCGAAAAGACATAGAATTTGCTGTCGACCAGGATGAGGGTGAAGCCAATGACCAGGGCGGCAACAATCCAGATGAGCTGTTTGCCATAGCGCTGGGTCATATCCAGAATGCTGCTGTGCTCTTCGTTGTACACGGCTGCGTAAATGTTGATCCATCCCATGAAAACAAGGACCAGGTAAAGGATAATGCTGACCCAGTCTAAATTAGCCCATATGTTGTTTCGTCGTGCCACGCTTGTTATTTTGGTTGATTTGGATTTAACAAGTTTGCATCCCGCATACGCTCTTCCACCGCAATTCTTCGTGGAGCAATCTGCCCTTGCAGGTATTTTTCAATGATCAGGCTGGCGATAGGAGCCGCGTAACGAGATCCCCAAACACCATTTTCGACATAAACCGAGATAGCGATCTGCGGATTTTCTTTTGGTGCAAAAGCAATAAAAACCGAGTGGTCTGACCCGTGTGGGTTTTGCACCGTTCCTGTTTTTCCGCAGATGATGATGCTATCCAACTTTGAGGAATAACGAACGTTGCTTTCTTCGACTACGGCTTGCATCCCATCAATAACAACGTCAAAGTGGCTCGGATCAATGGTTGTTTCATGCCGCTCGAACTTGAGTTCTTCCTGCTCATCTCGGTCGCTCCAAATCGATTTCACCAGGTGCGGCGTGTAATAAAAGCCGCGGTTGGCGATGGTTGCTGCCAGGTTGGCCAACTGAAAAGGGGTAATGAGCAATTCGCCCTGACCAATTGCCATGGAGCGTATGGTTAAGGCATTCCACCGGTTTTCGCCATAGTAATAGTTGTAGTATGAATCCTCCGGAATATTGCCTGCCAGTTCGTTGTTTAACTCGGTCCCCAGCCTTTGTCCCAGGCCAAAGCTGAGCAGGTGGTTTCGCCAAACCTGATAGCCCTGATCAGCACGCGGATACTTGCGGATAATGGAGCTGTAGGTATTCCAGAAAAACGGGTTGCACGACTCCCTGATGGCATCGCGCAGGGCAATCGGCGAATAGTGGCTGTGTGTACACCGGATGGGGCGCGAAACGGTTCCGCTACAGCTAAAGCGGGTTTGCTCGTTGATTGTATTTTCTTGAAGGGCAATCAATCCATTGATGAGTTTAAAGGTTGAACCCGGTGGGTAGGCCGCCCGGATGGCCCGGTTGAAAATAGGCTTGAGCGTGTCCTCTGCCAATTGCTGATAGTTGGCGCCCCGTGCGCGGCCAACCAGCAGCGAGGGGTCGTAGGTTGGCGCACTTAAAAACGCCAGCACTTCGCCGGTGGCTGGTTCAATAGCTACCACACTTCCCTTTTTGTTTTGCATCAGGTATTCGGTGTACGCCTGAAGTTCAGCGTCCAGTGTTGAAGTCAGGTTTTTGCCAAGAATTGCCACGGTATCGCTTCGGCCTTCGCGGTAGCTTCCTTTCACCCGGTTGTGTACGTCAACAAGCTGAAAGCTTACGCCTTTTTGTCCGCGCAGTGCTTCTTCGTAGGAGTTTTCCAAGCCCGTTACACCAATGTAGTCGCCCTGGGCGTAATATGGGTCGTTTTCAATTTTGCTACGGTCAACTTCCCCAACATAGCCCAGCACGTGTGCTGCTGTTTTTTGAGGATACTCACGCAGGGTTCGGGCCTGAACAAAAAAGCCGGGAAAGCGGAAGATCTTTTCCTGCAGTACCGCGTAGTTTTCGGGCGAGAGCTGTTTGATGATCACCGAGGGTTTATAGGTCGAATACTTTTTGGCTTTTTGGAGGTTGGCAATCAGCTCTTCTTTTTCAATATCCAGGATCTGGCAGAAACTGGTTGTGTCGAAAGCCGTGAGCTCGCGTGGCGTAACCAGCAAGTCATACGACGCTTTGTTGTACACCAGCAACTTGCCGTGGCGGTCGTAAACCAGTCCCCGTGCCGGATAGGTGATCACCCTCCGCAGAACGTTTCTGGTGGCCGACTGCTTATAATCGTTGTCCTGCACCTGCAAGCGAAACAGGCGCACCGTGAACGCCAAAGCGACGAGGATAAAAATGGCGGCCAATACATATTTCCGTTTTGAAAAGTTGTCCACGAACTCACTCCTTAAAAATCAGAAACTGACTAATGATGACCAATACGATTGTAAAGGCGGCACTTAATAAGCTTCTGGATAATGTGTAAATAAATCCCTCAAAGGTAAAAACTTCGACAAAAAACAAGAAAAGGTGATGCGCCAGCACCAGCATGAGCGTGTAACGCAGAAACCAGCCAAATCCCATAAACGACAAGCGGGGAGGGGTGTTTACCTCAATGGTGTCGCGCGAGGAAATCAGATCGATGGCGAATGGCCGCAGAAATGCCAAAAAGGTCGTTGCCGAGGCGTGAATGCCAGGCGTGTTGCTGAAGATGTCGATGAACAGGCCGAGGAAAAATCCCATAAAAAGCAAGAGGTAGCGAGGCGTTTCAAATGGCAGCAACAAAATAAACAGAACATATAAATAGGGGTTGACATAGCCGCTGAACTGGATGTTGTTCAGGATCAGGGCCTGCAGCAGCACCAGAACCACGAGCATAATCAGGTATTTCAGCAAGTCTCTAATCATCCGTATTTTGTTCTTCTAAATTGATTTGTTCTTCCAGAAAATTGTTCTTCACCAGTTCGACATGCGAAATGGTTTTAAAATTGGTTGACAGGCGGATGTTGATCTGGTAAAAGTTGGCACCGCTGTCGTGATTAAACTCATCGATGACCCCGATCAAAATGCCTTCCGGGAAAATGGACGAATAGCCGCTGGTTACAATGGTGTCGCCAATTGCCAGTTCAACATGGAAAGGGATTTCGTTTAAACGGGCGTATTGGGGGTCGTTGCCGTTCCAATACAAGGAGCCAAAGTAATTGTTCTTTTTGATTTTGGCCGAAACCCGCCAGCGTCGGTTCAAAATGCTGGGCCCTGAGCTGTAGTGTTTTGACACATTGGTTACGACGCCTACCACACCGTCGGGGCCAATAATGCCCATGTCCTGCTCAATGCCATCCAAAAGTCCTTTGTTCAGCGTCACGTAGTTGTGTTGCTTGTTCACCGAGTTGTTGATGATACGTGCCGGAATAAACTGGTAGGTGGTATCGCTGATGACGGACGTATCGGCATGACTAAAAATGTCGAGCACCTGCAATTTTTGGAGCTTCGTTTGTAATTCGGCGTTTTCACGCGCCAGTTCCTCGTTGATGCGCTTCAACTGAAAATAGCTGGTCAGGTTCGACGACATTTCGTACACCGAAGCCGAGAGCTGGTTGCTGGAATTGAGAAATCTGACTCGCTGAAAATTGTTGTAGTTGACAATCAAAATAAGCGAAATGACTTCGAGTGCCAAAAACAAGAAAAAAACGTGAAAACGAGCAAGAAACTGGAGCAAACTTCTCATGAAGCAGATGGATTTTACTCCTTCCTACTCAGTGTTACCTGATCAGGAAGGAGAATTTATCAACGTTTTTAAGCGCGATGCCGGTACCTCGTGCTACTGCTCTTAAAGGGTCTTCGGCAATGTGGAACGGAATATTGATTTTCTCGGTCAGGCGTTTGTCCAGGCCGCGCAACAGGGCGCCGCCACCTGCCAGGTAAATTCCCCGGGTCACAATGTCGGAGTACAACTCCGGTGGTGTTTGCTCCAAAGCGCTCAAAATGGCGGTTTCAATCTTGGAGATTGATTTTTCCAGGCAATGCGAAATTTCCTGATACGATACCGGCACCTCAATCGGAAGTGCAGTCATCTGGTTTGGTCCCTGAATGATAAAGTCATTGGGCGGTTCTTCCAGTTGCGAAAGCGCCGAGCCTACATGAATCTTGATTTCCTCGGCTGTACGTTCACCAATTTTGATGTTGTGCTGGTGCCGCATATATTCCATAATGTCCGCCGTCAGGTCATCGCCGGCAATCCGGATGGATTTGTTGGTCACGATTCCGCCCAGCGAGATCACGGCAATTTCGGTTGTTCCACCGCCAATGTCCACAATCATGCTTCCTTCGGGCGCTTCTACATCCAAGCCAATTCCAATGGCAGCGGCCATGGGTTCGTAAATCATGTACACTTCGCGGCCTCCGGCGTGTTCGGCCGAGTCGCGCACGGCACGTATTTCAACTTCGGTTGAGCCGGAAGGGATACAAACTACCATTTTTAAAGCGGGCGAAAAGAACCGCGATTTGGGATTGATCATTTTAATCATTCCCCTGATCATTTGTTCGGCGGCGTTAAAATCGGCAATCACCCCATCACGCAATGGACGGATGGTTTTTAGGTTGGCGTGGGTTTTCCCCTGCATCTGGCGGGCTTTTTCGCCAATGGCAACCAGCTTTTCCGTTTTCAGATCGATGGTCACAATGGACGGTTCGTCCACTACAATTTTATCATTCTGAATGATGATGGTATTTGCCGTCCCCAGGTCAATTGCAATTTCCTGGGTTAAAAATGAAAACAATCCCATAGTTTAATTCTCCTTACTGTATCTAAATTTCCGCCGAAGCAGCTTTTTGGGTTTAATGTTTAAAATGACGTCGTCCGGTAAACAACATGGCCATGCCAAACTCGTCGCATGCCTCAATCACTTCTTCATCGCGAATACTTCCGCCGGGTTCAACCAGGTATTTCACCCCATACTCATTGGCGGCTTCAATACTGTCGCGGAAGGGGAAGAAAGCGTCGGAAATCAGCACCGACTCTTCAATCTTAATGCCTTCTTTCATGTTAAAACGCGGAATCGTCAATTGGCGAAGACTGTCCAGCCGGTTGGGTTGTCCCATGCCGGCACCAGTCAGCCAAAACGAACCATCTGCGTTTTCGGTTACCAAAGCAATGGCATTGCTCTTTAAATGTTTACACGCTGTTATACCAAACTTGGCGAGATTTAATTTATTGTCATCAAATTGAATTTTCGTGACGTTTTTAAATTCGCTGTCCATGCCCTCGTCTTCATCCTGAACCAGCATACCACCACTGATGGAACGGTACAGTTTTTCGCCGGTAATCTCAGCTTTGACCGGTGTTACCAGCAAACGAAGGTTTTTCTTTTGGCTGAATATTTCGAGCGCTTCGGGTGTAAATTCCGGAGCGATGATGATTTCGACAAACTTTTTACCAAACCAGTTGGCCACTTCGGCAGTCACCGTATCGGTAAAGCAGATGATGGAGCCAAACGCGCTGATGGGGTCACCGGCCCAGGCCAAATCGAGCGAATGCAAAATGTTGTTGGTTACCGCCAGCCCACAGGGGTTGAGGTGCTTAATGACCGAAACAGCCACTTTGTTTTCCAAATGAGTAACCGAATGGTAGGCATCGCTGGCCGATTTCCAGGCCGCGTCGGCATCCAGCATGTTGTTGTACGAAAGTGCTTTGCCTTGTAAAACCTCGGCATTGGCTAGGGTGGCCTGACTTTCTGTATTGTCGAACTTATAGAAAGTAGCCGACTGGTGTGAGTTTTCGCCATAGCGAAGCACCTGTCCGTCGTTCAGGCTCACCCGGTTGGTTTCGGTAATTCCATCGTTGAAATAATTGAAAATAGCCGAATCGTAATGCGACGAAGTGGCAAACGCCTTGCGCGCAAATGCTTTCCGATCATCAATCGAGCTTTCACCGTTTTTCTCGTCCAGCAATTGGATGAATTCTTCGTACTGGTTGCGCGATGAAATAATGATGACGTCTTTAAAGTTCTTTGCAGCCGCACGAATGAGCGCGATGCCGCCAATATCTATTTTTTCAATGATGTCTTCTTCTGATGCGCCGGAAGCAACGGTCTCCTCAAAGGGGTATAAATCAACAATGACCAAGTCTATCTGCGGGATTTCATAGTCGAGTAATTGTTTCTGATCGCCTTCATGGTCGCGGCGGTTGAGTATGCCACCAAATACTTTGGGGTGAAGTGTTTTTACCCGCCCGCCCAAAATCGAGGGATAGCTGGTCAGGCTTTCTACGGGTGTCACCGCAGCTCCTAAGCCTTCAATAAAGGATTGAGTTCCTCCTGTTGAATAAATTTGAACACCTAATTGATCCAGTTTTTTTACGATAGTATCCAGTTTGTCTTTATGATAAACCGAGATAAGTGCTGATTTAATCTTTTTTAAATCCTTCATTTATAGTCTTTTGAAATTGATGGACAAAGATAATAAAATCGACTGATTTTCCTTTGGCAAAAGTAAGCGATTTCAGCATTTTATTGGCAAAAAGATCGAACTGTTTTTGATCTTGAAAGGAGATGTCGTTGGTGATTTTAGTCAATAGCTGTCATTTTTTTGAGTAGCGAAAGGTCTCGGTTGATTGGAATAATTCTATCTTTATTGATCGAAACAAAAATGATGCTTTTACTTCGACTCATACTGGAAAGTTTTTCGTTTGCAGGAGATTCGCTGCGGGCCAACAAGCTGCGCACCTTCCTGTCGCTGTTGGGCATTACCATTGGTATTTTTGCCATTATTTCGGTGTTTACCGTCATTGATTCCTTGGAGAATTACATTCGCAGCAGTCTGAATGCGTTGGGCGACAACATGGTTTACATTCAGAAGTGGCCCTGGACGCCGCCCGAAGGTGAAACCGAATACCCCTGGTGGAAATACATGAACCGGCCAGTGCCGGACATGGATGAGGCGGATGAGCTCGTCAGAAGATCGCAATATACGGCAAATGCAGTTTTCTTTTTTGGCTTTAATACCACCGTTCAATATGAGAGTAGCAGCGCTGAAAATACAGAGGTGCTGGCAACAACGCATGATTTAATAGAAACCTGGGATTTGCACATTGACCGCGGCCGTTATTTTACCGAATCCGAAAGTCATTCGGGAGCTGCCATGGCACTGGTTGGCAGCGAACTGGTTGATCGCCTTTTTGGAGGTGTGAGTCCGGTGGGAAAGCAGATTAAAGTTGGCGGTCATCGTTTGTTGGTGATCGGCACTTACAAAAAGAAAGGCACCGATATGTTTGGCACCAGCATGGACAAACGGATTCATGTTCCAGTCGTTTACGCGGCCAACATGGTTGATTTTAAGAATCGCGATCGTGGACAATCCATTAATGTGAAATCGAAACCGGGTGTTGGCAAAGCCGAGTTTACCGCAGAGCTGGAAGGCATTATGCGAACGCTGCGCCGGCTGCGGCCAATGGAGGAAAATGATTTTGCCATCAATGAGGTCAGTGCTATAAGCAACCAGTTCGATGCTTTTTTTGTCGTTTTCAACCTGGCGGGTTGGGTCATTGGCGGATTCAGCATTGTGGTGGGCGGTTTTGGAATTGCCAACATCATGTTTGTTTCGGTGAAGGAGCGCACCCGCATTATTGGAATTCAAAAGGCATTGGGCGCCAAAAAATATTTTATTCTGCTGCAGTTTATCTTTGAGTCGGTCATCCTTTCGCTGGCCGGAGGTGCTGTTGGCTTGTTTTTGATTTTTTTGGGAACCGGCATTTTTAGCTATGTCTCGGATATGACCATCGCCATGAATGCAGAAAATGTCGCGTTGGGTTTGATGATCTCGGGCGTCATTGGTGTTTTGTCTGGGTTTTTACCGGCCCTCTCGGCTGCCCGGCTCGATCCGGTGGAAGCAATGAACTCGGTGTAACTGGGGAAATTCTAAATTCCAAATTTCAAGTTCCAGATTTCTAGCATCGAGTTTCGGGTTTCGAGTTTCAAATTTCTAGCATCAAGTATCCAGTATCCAGCATTTAGTATCAAGCATTCCCGAGCAATCGGGACTCCCTTCGGTTGCCAGCATCCAGTTTCGGGTTTCGAGTTTCTGGTTTCAAATTTCAAGTTTCTAGCATCTAGCATCAAGTATCCAGCATCCAGCATTCCCGATCAATCGGGACTCCTTTCGGTCGCCAGCATCATGTATCCCGCTTCGTACTTCCCAGGTGGAGCAGCGCATCGCCTTGGTAAACAATGGGTGCGTGGTTGAGCCCGAGTATATGGCCTCCCGCCGGCATCCTGACTTTATGCTCAAATTTTCCGTAGGGGTCGGAGATGCTGCCGATAATTTCTCCCTTTTCAACCCGGGCGCCATCTTTTATGTGGAAACGGAAAAGCCCTCCGTGGCGGGCACGAACCCAGCTCGATTGCTCGATAATAATGGATTCGTGCATTTCCATTTGGGCAAGCTCTTCGGAAAAATCGCGCATGCCCAGGTGGTTCATCACCTGCATGACTCCCCGGATCCCTCGCATGGTGATCCGTTTGTGAAAGTCGAGCGATTTGCCACCTTCAAATAGCAGCACCGATTTGCCTACATGTGTTGCGGCTTGGCGAAACGATCTTTCGCGGTTGGGGGCAAAGACAATAAATCGAGGGTTGAACACCTTCGCCAGCTCCAGAAGTTCCGGATTTCCGCGGCTGATACGGATTTGGGAACTATTGAACCGGTTGGCACCTCCCGTATGAAAATCAATGCAATAGTCAACATGCGGAAGGATGTTGTTCATCAGGTGAAAGGCGAAAATACTGGCCAAAGAGCCATTTTTCGAACCAGGGAAAACCCGGTTCAGGTCCTTGCCATCCGGAAATTCGCGCGTTTGGCTCAAAAATCCAAAAACGTTCAAAACCGGAATGCAGATCACTGTTCCGCGTTTGGGTTTGTTTATTTTTTTTGAAATGATTTCGCGAACGATTTCCACCCCATTAACTTCGTTGCCGTGGATTCCGGCATTGAGCAAAAGTACGGGGCCATCCTCGCGCGAGCGCTCAACAATAACAGGGACTTCAACTTTCGCCCGGGTGTGGAGGCGGGCAATATCCAGGTTAATAAGGGTTTGCTTTCCAGGACGGATTTCCGTCCCCAGAATCGTCATGGGGCGATGCTTTTTCATCGTTTAGGTTCTTAAACGTTACGTTCAACATAGCGAATGATGCTCCGGGCAATGTCGGTACCCGTAGCACTTTCAATTCCTTCGAGGCCGGGCGATGAATTGACTTCCAAAATCAACGGACCATGATTCGATTGCAGCATGTCAACACCAGCCACTCCCAAGCCCATCACGCGGGCAGCTTTCAAAGCTGCATTTTCCTCATCTTCACTTAGTTCAATAATTTCGGCGGTTCCACCCCTGTGTAGGTTCGAACGGAATTCACCTTTCTTGCCCTGCCGTTTCATGGCGCCAACTACCACGCCGTCCACCACAAAGGCACGCACATCGGCTCCTTTCGATTCCTTGATGTACTCCTGAACAATCACCCTGGCTTTGAGTCCGTTGAAAGCTTCAATTACCGATTCCGCGGCATTGTCGGTTTCGGCCAGCACCACGCCCAGGCCTTGCGTGCCTTCCAGTACTTTAATAACCACTGGTGTTCCGCCCACAATGCGGATGATGTCCTTCACATTACGCGAATAGTTGGTGAACACCGTTTTGGGCAAACCCAGTCCGGCACGGCTCAAAATCTGCAGACTGCGCAATTTGTCGCGCGAGCGAACCAGCGCCTGCGATTCGATGGCCGTAAATACTTTCATCATTTCAAACTGGCGAACGACAGCTGTACCGTAAAAGGTGATGGATGCGCCGATTCGCGGAATCACCGCATCAACGTCTTCCAGCTTTTGACCTTTGTAGTAAACAGCCGGCTTTTTCTTTTCAATCACCAGGTCGCATTTGGAGTGGTCAACAATCAGCATTTCATGGCCGCGCTGTTTTCCGGCCTCAATTAAGCGCTGGGTGGAATATAGGTTGGGATTTCGTGATAATACAACTAGTTTCATTCCATTCAAGTGTTTTAAAAAGTTATGATTTTGATTTTTCCTTTGTGCGATAAATTTCGCAACGAACTGTCAACAACAAAGCGTTTGGAGAGGAATTTCCGGCCAAGCAGAACCGGAAACTTCATGGCTCCCCGTTCGGTCAGGGTGAGCTCAATTGGGAAAATCTGTCCAAACAATTTGATTTCTGTTGAAATGCTGAAACGCTCTTCGAGCTGACCATTTGAGCTTTTCACTTTTTTCTGCGAAAAGGTATCAAAAATAAATTCTTTATCATGATATTTTTTGTGTTGCGGATCGAGAAACAAACATTTGAGTTTTTCCTGCCCGTCAAGCCGGATGATTTCAATGTTGTGGCAATGAAAACTGGAGGTGAAAGCGCCTGAATCCGTTTTCACTTCAATGCCTTCCAGCTGCAATTGAGGAAAGTCGGCCAGGTCTTCGCGTCCTATGATGATTCTTGAGAGGGTCATTTTATACGATGTCGAAAAAAGTTTTGGCAACCATCATATACATGATCAGTCCCAGAATATCGTTTGTCGTGGTAATAAAAGGGCCGGTCGCCAGGGCCGGGTCAATTTTCAGCTTGTTTAAGACCAGGGGGATGGTCGTTCCAAAGAGCGAGGCGAAAACAATGACAATAAATAATGAAATGCTCACGGCCCAGGTTAATTTCAGGCTATCGCCAAAAGTGAAGTTGTAAACAAAGATGAGTGAGGAGAAAACCAAGGCGGTGATTAAGCCAACGGCCAGTTCCTTTAACAGCTTTTTTCCAATGGAGTCGAAATCGCGGGCACCGCTGGCAATGGTTTGTACCACGATGGACGACGACTGCACGCCCACATTTCCGGCCATAGCGGCAATCAGCGGAATGAAAAAGGCAATACCTTGAATTTGTGCCAGTGCCGATTCGTTGGCGCCCAGCACGCGGGCACCCAAAATACCGCCAAGCAGCCCGATCAGCAGCCAGGGCAGGCGGGCGCGGGTTAAGTTCCACACGCGGTCGCCCGACTCCACATCGCCCGTAATACCCGAAACCATCTGGTAATCTTTTTCGGCTTCCTCGCGAATCACATCCACCACGTCGTCAATGGTAATGCGGCCTTTTAGCCGTCCGATGTGGTCAACAACCGGAATGGCAACCAAGTCAAAACGTTCCATTAATTGAGCCACTTCTTCTTGCGTGGCATCAGTTTTTACATAATGAAGGTCATCTTCAAGCAGGGTTTTAATCTTGGAGTTGGTCGGATTCAAGATCAGCTTGGTCAGCGATAGGATTCCTTTCAGAAAGCCGCCATCATCAACTACATACACATAGTAAATTTCATCGATGTGTTCGGCTTGGGCCGATATTTCCTTGAGTGAAGTTTGAACGGTCCAGTTTTCGTTCACCTTGATTAACTCCTTGGCCATCAATCCCCCGGCCGAGTCTTCGTCGTATTCGAGCAGATCGGCAATATCGCCGGCTTGCTCTTTGTCCTTCATCTCCTGAAGAACAGCCTCCTTCATGTCATCTTCGAGGTCGCCAACCACGTCGGCGGCATCATCCGAATCCATGTATTCGATAAACTGTCGGGCAATCAACTCGGGAGGAAGCACCCTCAGGAATCGCCGGCGTTCGTTTTCGGGGATTTCCACCAGCACATCCGAAGCCCGTTCCGGGTCGAGCAGCAGGTAAAGGTATTTGGCTTCGTCCATACTTAGCTCATCCATGAGCTCCGCAATGTCAGTTGGATGAAGGCCTTCAAGCTTATCCAAAACAGCCTCTGCCGATTCACTTTCGATAAGAACCTTGAGCTCGTCGATAAATTCTCTGTTTAATTCGAATTGCATGGTTCTGATTTTATGACTGACTTTCAATCAGCCGGGTTAAACGTTCAAAATCATTAACACTTAACTGCTCAGGACGTTTAGAAAAAATGGGATCTTGTTTTAATTCCTCATCGCGAATGAAGGATTTTACGGAGCTGCGGAGCATTTTGCGCCGTTGACCGAAGCCGGCTTTTACCAGCTGAAAGAAAAGCTTCTCGTTGCAGTCCAGCGCTTTGGTTTGGTTGCGACGCAGGCGAATAACTCCGGATTTTACTTTGGGTGGAGGATTAAACACATTTTCGTGAACGGTAAATAAATACTCAATATCGTAAAAGGCTTGCAGAAAAACACTCAGTATTCCGTAGGTTTTGCTTCCCGGTCCGGTGGCCAGCCGTTCAGCCACCTCTTTTTGAAGCATGCCAACAACTTCCGGAATCTGATCGCGATATTCCAGCACTTTAAAGAAAATTTGGGATGAAATATTGTAGGGAAAGTTGCCGATAATAGCAAACGGTCCGCTGAAGTACTCATTCAGGTTCATTCTTAAAAAGTCTCTCGAAAGAATCCGGTCTTCCAACTGTGGAAAGTGAACTTTGAGGTAGGCTACCGATTCGCGGTCGATTTCCACCACGGTCGTTTTATAATTTTCTTTCTGAAGTAAAAACCGGGTGAGAACGCCCATTCCCGGACCAACTTCCAGTACATGGTTGACTCCTTCAGCTTGCAGGCTGTCAACAATTTTCAGGGCAATATTCTTGTCGGTTAAGAAATGTTGTCCCAGGTTCTTTTTTGCTCTGACGTTGGTCATTGGTTGTGTTCTCTCTTTTTTTGAATGTGAGATATGTTGTTAAAAACCGAGGCGAATTCAAACAAATATCTATTTTTGTGTGCAAAACTTGCCTTTTTTGAGGCGTGCAAATGTAATAAAGTACTTAGTAAAAATAGGAAGTGTCGCTAAATTCGATCTTAAAAATAGCGTAATTTCAGAAACTAACAAGTTTGCTTTGAATCCAAAAATCTTAAAGACCCTTAAATTTCTTGCCTTCCTTGCATTAGGCATCCTTCTGTTTTGGTTGGTGTACAAAGATCAGGATGTTGACCGGCTCAAATCAATATTGAAAAACGATGTGAATTACTGGTGGGTTTTGCTGTCCTTGTTCTTAGGATTGCTCAGCCATATCAGCCGTACCATGCGCTGGAACCTGATGATTGAACCACTGGGGAAAAAGCCGCACACGCTCAATACGTTTTTGGCGGTGATGGTGGGTTATTTGATGAACCTGGTTTTTCCGAGGATGGGCGAAATTTCGCGTTGCGGGGTGTTGGCGCGATACGAAAAAATGTCGTTTACCCAGTTGATCGGAACGGTGGTGGTTGAACGGATTATCGATGTGATCATGTTGCTTCTGCTTACGTTGTTAGTTGTTGTAGGGCAGTTTGGTCAGGTCATCCAATTTTTGGATAACAATCCGGAGGTAAACAAACAACTCAATCAGGCGACGCATTCGCCCTGGTCTGTTGCCGTGGTTGGTTTGGTGATTGTTTTGATGGCTTTTTTCTGGAAACGAATGATGCGAACCGCGGCCTTGGGGAAGATCCGTAATGTACTCAAAAACTTTGCAGCCGGACTGAAGTCCCTGCTTCACATGAAGCAAAAGTGGGAATTCATTTTTCATTCGGTGTTTATTTGGCTGATGTACTACCTCATGCTGTATGTGATTTTCCTTGCGTTTGACTTTACATCGCACTTGCCGGCGATTGCGGGTTTAACCGCCTTTGTCTTGGGAAGCTATGGTATGGTGGCTCCCGTACAGGGCGGAATTGGGGCCTGGCATTTTATGGTGGTTCAGGCCTTGTTGGTGTATGGTATCGACAAGTCTGACGGGATGGTATTTGCCTTGGTGGCCCACACATCCATGACCGCTATGATGATTCTACTTGGGCTGATTTCCTTGCTGATCCTGCCTTTTATCAACCGGACAGAAGTTTAAGATTTCTGTCGGTTCGTGGCGGTGAATCAAGTGTAACGGACTGACAAACAATAAAAAAAAAGTGATAGGCTACGAATTCACGAATGAGGATTGAAAGCGTTGTGGGTTGTGCAGTGCGCTTCAATGCTTTTTTTTGCTTTCCGGTACTGTTTTTAAATTGAACCGTGCGTGTATCCGTGGCTTCATTCTCCATCGCGCCTCCGAAGACAAATAATAGTGGTGCGAGAGGTTGCAGGCTTGGCACTTCTTCTTAATTTTGGGGATTGCCATTATTTCAAATCATGAACACAGAGTTATTTATAGCACGGCGGTTGTTTTCTTCCAAAGACCAGGACCAAAAGATGTCGCGGCGCATTGTCCGTCTGGCGGTGGCCGGCATTAGCCTGGGCATGATGGTGATGATTCTGGCCGTGGCTATTGTGACTGGTTTTCAGCGAGAAATTGAAGACAAGGTGAATGGCTTTGCGGCCCACCTGCAAGTGGTGAATTACGATAGTAACTTTTCCTATCAAACGGAATTCATTAACAGCCGGCAGCCATTTTTGGACGATCTGAAAGCCATGCCCGAGGTGCGACATGTGCAGCAGTTTATTACCAAGCCCGGCATGATTCGTACCGAAGAAGCCATTCAGGGTATGGTGCTGAAAGGCATTGCTGCGGATTTCGACTGGACCTTCTTCGAGAAAAACAAGGTAGCCGGACAAGAGATTCCGCTGGATTCGCTACGGACGAATCAAGTGTGGATTTCGGAACAGGTGTCGAATCTACTGAAGCTAACCCTGGGCGATTCGTTTCGCATGTATTTTCTGAATGAAAACGAACGCACGCCGCGCATCCGACAGTTCGAGGTGGGCGGTATCTACCGGACCGGTCTCGAAGAGTTCGACCAGATGTTTATGCTGATTGACATCCGGCACCTGCAAAGCCTGAACTCTTGGGAGGAAGACCAAATAAGCGGTTACGAAGTTTTTGTCAACGATTTGAATGCGGTGGACGAGATCGAATACGAAGTGCGCGATCTGATTCTGGCTAATCTGGTTGATGATGAGTCGCTGCTGCGCGTGATCAACATCAAGCGCAAGTTTCCGCATATTTTCGACTGGCTCAACCTGCTCGACATGAATGTTTGGATCATCTTGCTGCTGATGGTTCTGGTGGCCGGGTTTAACATGGTGTCGGGTCTGCTGGTTATTATTTTGGAGCGCACCCAAATGATTGGTGTGCTTAAATCGTTGGGCGCGGCCAATGTCAATGTCCGCAAGGTTTTTCTGTATTTATCGGTTTTTTTAATCGGACAGGGCCTGCTTTGGGGCAATTTGCTGGGGCTGGCACTGGGGCTGGCACAACACTATTTCGAAATCATTCATCTCGATCCCACTTCGTATTATGTTGATACGGTTCCGGTGAACATTTCCATCCTGCATCTGGTGCTTTTAAATGTCGGCGCTTTGGTGGTCACGACCTTTATGCTGCTTGGCCCGTCGTATTTTGTTAGCCGCATCTCGCCCGAAAAAACCATCCGGTTCGAGTAAAGTGGCAGCCCGCCGGAAAACGCTCATCGGCTGAGATCCGTCACGGTGTTTTCTTTCAAATCGATTAAAAAGTGATCGGCAGGCATGCCCGTTAAAAAACGGTCGAAAATCTCTGAAAAAGATTTTATTTGCTGACTTAAGGTATCTTCAGCAGATGCCGTTTTCCATACATTGAGCAGGCACCGGTATTGCTCAATCCGTTCCGTGCCAATGTCTTGTATCGCCAGCTGGTCGGCACTTCGAAGCCGGTAAAAATCGTAAATCAGATCAAAACCCGTCCAGTTTACAAATGCTGCGGAATCAAGATCAGTCTGCTCCGCGGGTTTGGCATGCATCAACAAATCTTTTCCTGTCGCATTCAGCAAAAATTCCTGGAGGTTTTCAGGCCAGTCGGCTGGCAAAAACCGCAAGCGAACCAGCTCTTTCAGGTGCCAAAGGGTTAATTCGCGATAGCTTTTGGCAAGCAGCACATCGCGATTCCAAACACCCGATGAACCGGTTTTGGTCAACCAGGCATGCTCCATTTCGTAAAGTGGAAAAAGCTCATCGAAACGGGGAACAGAATCCAGCACAATGGTTTCAACCTCCATCAATTGGGGGCTTTGGATGGTGAGTAATTTGTAGGCGGGAATGTATGCTGCCAGCGAAGGAATTTGAACATTCACCAAAGTGTTACCTTTTTCGGTGATCCGGATGCCCGTATCGTTGATGTGCATGTGTCCACCAAAGTGAATTTGAACACCAGCATCAGCAAATACCTGGGCCACATCCTCGTCCGGAACCCGGCTCAACTGCATCTTACCTTCGCCCATCAGGTCTTTGATATATTCCGAAGCGTCATCATTAAAATCAACCATCGGGTAATGGCTGAAAACAATCAAAGTTTTTTCGCGTTTCTCGGCCTCGGTGGTTACCTTTTCTACCCACTCAATCAGGTGCTTTTTATGGCTCATCACCTGGTTGTAGCCAATGCTGGCGCCGCTATAATTGACCGGATTTCCTGGATCTGCTTCGGCTGCATCTTTGGGAATGTAAACATTGGCATCCAACGCCAAAAACCAAAGTCCGTCAGTCGGCTCCACCAAGTAGCTCACATCGGGCACCAAAGAATGATACGGTGGAATCGCATACATTCGGTTGTCAAAGTTGGCTTGTTTCAACGCTTTCTCAAACTGGTAGTCATCGAAACTGTAGGTTGAAAACGGTGTTTCCCAATACAGATCTTCTTTTTTTGGAAAGAATCCGAAATGGCCCAGCATGCCAATAATCTCCTCGTAGCCCAGGCAACGGATGTCGCGGCTTACAACCACCGGAAGTTCGTCCGGATTTTGTGGTTTGTACAAATCTTTCGTGCTCATGATGGCTTGTTCCTTGCCACCTTCTCCTAAAAAATCGCTTTTGCCGGCATCGACCGTAAATGGACGAACCGGATCATGATTTCCGGTGGTGGCGATAAACACCAACCCATGATTTTTGGTGTATCCGTCCAAAATTCGCCTGACCCCACGGATATTGAGCGGTTGTCCGTCGTCGCTGAAATCGCCGGGCAGCACCACATATTTTACACCACGCTTCACCACATCGTCCAGCGCGGCCAATAAAGCAAAGTAGTTTTCGTTGAACAGCCGGGTGGAGTGTAGCTGGGCTTCCATGGTGCGAGCCAAAGTATATTTTTCGGTTTCCGGGTTGAAAACGCCCGGATAGGCGTGATCTCCCAGTTCGCCGTAAATATCCTGCAAATGCACATCGGCCAGGAAAGCTACCTGGATGCCGACTTGATCCTGAACTTGCTTTTCCTGACAAGCGGACAGAATCAACACAACAAGGAAGGAAAGGATGGCGATTACTTTTTTTGCCATAATTGAATCTCCATTAATGCTTTTGTTTCTAAACGAATACTGATTTTCATTGTTTTAGTTCCAGCAGCGCCCAAACTGGTTTGTGATCCGACAGCGGTACCTGCATCTCAATAATTCCACCGTCCAGAACTTTCATTTTTGAAGGATTGTACACGATGTGGTCGATCACTTCGCCGTTGCCCTGATCTTCAGGCTCCATTGCATTATAAGTATTGCTTTTTGTACAATCGATTCCCAATGCTGTCCAGCTCACATCCATTCCAATTGTTTTAAACATTTCGTAGTACTGGTTTTTTTCTTCTGAATTGGAAGGAACGAAGTTAAAATCTCCTGCGACAACGGAGACGTCGCTTTCCTGTCGCATTTTCAGGTAATCAACGAAGGTTGAAATTTTATTGGTCGTTTCATCAATATGGGCTTGGTCGCGCCACCCAAAAGGAAAATGAACCGCGTAAATCGTAACTTCAAGGCCATTGATTTTGGTTTTGGCTTTGGTTGCTGTATGCAAAGTATCGGCCATCAGTACTTCTTCCTGATCGTACAATGGGGTGCGGCTGACAATGGTTTTGTATTTATCGTCATGTCCGGCGGTCGTGTATTTTCCCACCACCTGATACGGCAAGCCTAACGCTTTTCCAACCTGTTTGGTCCAGTCACCGCCAGGCGCTTCAGAAAAACAAACCACATCAAAATCAAAGGACTTAAGTGCTTCACCAATTTCAGTGGCGGTTGCATTTTTGCTGTATTCTACATTGTAGGCGGCAGCTTTCAGCTGGATCAGGTTGTCCTTCTGGCAAGCCGCAAGGATGAACGAAATCCACAAAAGCAAAAGGCTCCATTTGGTTACGATTCTCATCAGTTTTCGGTTTAATTTCTTAATGATTCTTACGAAACTGTTCAAACTTTTATTGAACCCACTTCGGGGTTCTCAAACATGTTTGTTTAAATCCCTCCGGTTCTACCGGAGGTTATTCAAATTGAAGTCCTTCGGACTTGTGCTTGCTAAAAACCCAGAATGGGTTTAATCTGAATAGCCGTGGGTGTCAACCCCCGCGAAATGAGTGATGTGGTGCAACAACCCTGATAAGGGTTGAACAGGAATGCGCTTTGAACATACCAAATTTAAACAGTCTTTCAATGAAATCAATGAAAAGAGAATCCGGAGAAAAGCAGCTCTCCGGATTCTGATTCATTCTTAAGCAAAGTTGTTCAAAACCGGGCTGCAATCTAGTAACTTGGATTTTGCACTAAATAGCCTGGCGTATCAGATGCGCCGTCGATGGCCGCCTGTGGAATGGGGAAAAGACGTCGTTGAACATCCGAATTGGTCTTTTCTGTCCAGGTGTCTTCGTATTTTCCAAAGCGAATCATATCGGTACGGCGTTGGTGTTCCCAATAAAACTCGAAGCCACGCTCGCGAAACAAGATATCTTCTGTCATTTCAGTCAGCGGTGGGGGCGTTACGTCCGGCCGGGCAGTTCGCGAAGCCCGAACCAGGTTCACGTCAGCGAGTGCTCCGGGGGCATCTCCCTTGCGCAATTTGGCTTCGGCCCGCATCATATACAAGTCGGCCAGCCGCACAATAACCAAGTCCGCTTCGCCCTTGTTTCGTCCATCATCCGATGATTTACTCCACTGGTATTTCTCAACCCGAAAGCCGGTATTGTAATCGCTCCCTTCAGGAGTAAAGTTGATTTCTTCTTCAAAATCGACATACGCATTGGCTTCCGCCCTCCGCCAGTCGCGAAGTTTTCCAATTTTGTACCTGCCATCGTCGCACATAATGAAAGGCAACCTGCGCCCGTTGTTTTGCAGGCCAAACTGCAAGCCCCGGTAAATCCCACGGTTGACTTCAAAGTCTTCGGCAGCAATGCAGGAATCTTCGGGTACAACCATGGCTTCCCAGAAGAACCGGGCATCGGCTTCAGCCGGATCAACATCACCATACGCCTGAACCCACGATTGGTAAAAGTCGGAGGTAATGGCAGCGCCATCCGTTCCGTTGGCTTGTGGATATAGCGGATTTCCGTAGAAATTGTCGGACATGGAGAAATACGACATCCGGTTATGGCCGTTCAAATCGGGCCGCTGATCAACTGCAAAAACCAACTCACTGTTGGTGTGGTTGTCGTTGTCAAAAACAGCAAAGTATTCCGGCGATAGTTCGTATTGCCCCGAGTTGATGACCAGGTTGGCATACTCGATTACCTTATCCATGTCAGCGGTTGTGAAATCGAAGTTGGTAGAATATGGATCACGCCACACGGCTGCATTCAGGTGCAGGCGTGCCAGCAGCGCCCAGGCGCCTCCTTTGGTCAACCGCCCGGGGCCAACATCGGTACGCAAATCGTCAATGACGGATTCGAATTCTGTCCGAATGTATTCCACGGCATCGTTTCCACGCAGGATGGTGGAGAGCTCACCAGCTTCATCTTTCTGGAAAGCAATTCCCCAAAGATCGAGGACAATCATATTATAGAAGGCCCGCAGCCCTTTTACTTCAGCTAAAAACACCCGGGCTTCTGCATCCGTTTCGGCCAATGGGGTCAGCACGTTGATTGCCAAAACTGTTCTGGAGATCATCACCGTCAGGTAGTCCCAGCATTGCCGGACATTGCTGTGCACTGGCGTGTAGGTGTGCTGATGCAGTTCAATATAAATCCCGTTGTCGCCCCAGTCTCTTCCACCACGGTAAGGCAGAATAGCCTCATCGGCCGAGATTTCCTGAACGGCAAAGTAGCGCGTATGCCTGTAAAATTCCGGCAGCATGCCATAGGCTGGAGCCACGGCTCCCTGAACCAAATCACTTTCCAGCGCCCCACCCGATAAGGATTCATCCAATATTTTCTCTTCCAGGTCGGTGCAGCTCCAGCTCAGCAGCATGGAGAATGCCAACAGGGCCAGTTTTATTGTATTTTTCATTTCAGTCTTCATATTCTCGATTAATTAAAATGATACGTTTAAACCAACAACAAATGTCCTCGCTTTAGGATACCCATTGAGATCGATTCCAAATGACTGGATCCCGGCAATCGAACGATCCTGGTTCACTTCGGGATCAAAACCATCGTAATCGGTGATCACAAACAGGTTTTGCCCGGTGAGCGACAGACGCATATCCTTAATGATATTGTTGATACCCATTAAGCCCGTGTTGAAACTGTAGCTTAAAGTCGCGTTGTTTAAGCGAAGGAAAGAGCCATCTTTCAGGTAGCGGGTTGAAATTGTTGACGAGTTGATGATGCTTTCTTCCGGGTATTGGATGGCGGCATCGGTTGTATTCAACGAGTTGGCCAGTTTCGCTTTGTAAAACTTGTTTGTGGCCGTGTTGTCGTAGATTTTGTTTCCGGATACGCCATTGAAGTTGACGCTGAGGTCGAACCGTTTGTAGTTCAAATTCACATAGAAGTTATACATCATGTCGGGCAGGGCACTTCCCACTACGCGGCGGTCATCCGTGTCGGGCACGTCCGGCTCTCGGAAAATGGACAATCCTTCGGGACCAATACCCATGAATTCTTTCATATAAAATGAGCCAATGGGATGGCCGTTGATCAACCCGTTGATCGTGGCGCCGGTCAGTCCTGATCCTTCAGCATTTCCCGTTGTCAAAATGGTAAAAGGGGAATTTTCCACCACATTGTCCAAAAAGGTGATGTTTCCACCCACCGCGTACGAAAATCCGCTTTCGGTGCGATGTTGGTAATCCAAAGCCAGTTCCAGTCCCTTATTGGTGATGGTCATGTCCTTCACGTTGGTCCAGTAGGTTGTTGCCGGCTGAATCGGGTCGGGCGGCACGACCTCAAGCAGAATGTTGTTGGACTCTTTGTGGAAGTAATCTATGGTTCCGGACAAAGCGCCATCAAGCAAGCCAAAATCAAGGCCGACGTTGGTTTGGGTTGAAACCTCCCACTGAATGTCAGGATTGGCCAGCCGTACGAAGGTTGTTCCGGCGGGGTAACTGCCCGAGTCATCCAAAGGGTAGCTGTCCTGGTTCGAAATTCGGGTCGTATATAGCGCCTGGGTAATTTTTGAAGGAATTTCCTGGTTTCCGGTTTGTCCCCATCCGGCCCTCAGTTTCAAATTGCTGATCCGTGACGATTCCATAAAATCTTCTTCTGAAATTCGCCAGCTTGCGGCAAACGAAGGAAAGACACCGTACTTGTTGTTTTTACCAAATTTAGAGGAACCGTCGGCCCGAACGGTGGCGGTTACCATATATTTGCTTTGGTAGCTGTAGTTGGCCCGGCCAAAGAACGATTGCAACTCATTCTCAAGCGTCCAGCCCTCCGGATGATTGTCAACCAAGTCGAGCTCCTGGCCCAAGCCCGGATTATAGCGGGGCTCAATGCCATTAACCGGGAAGTTCTCAGCGCTCCAGTGCCGCCAGCGGTCGAAGGTTTTTTGATAAGAATGCCCGGCCAGTAGCGTCACATGATGACTGTCCATGCCAAAATCATAGGTCAAATAATTCTCAATCAGGGTATTCTTTCCGTTGGTATAATACTGGTCCAACCGTCCCAGCTCAAACGGATCCGTACTTGGCATTGCCTGATTATCTGCGTCACTGGATCTATTTTCATAGCCAAAATTCAGTTTGTACACCAATCCGTCTAGGATTTCGATCGATGGAGCAATGTTTACAATAATCCTTCTGCTCTCCCTGAAATTTTTGTAGAGCTCGGCCCCAATCAGCGGGTTCATCAAATCCGGATACTTCACCGGATCGCCATTTTCGTCACGGGCCGGATAAGTCGGATTAAAATCGAGCATTTCCGAAACCAGCGTACTCATGATGGCATTCTCTCCCGACTCGATGGAAGCGTTCAAGTTGAAATCAATATTCAGCTTTCCGTCGAGCAGCTTTTGTGTGGCATTTACCCTGCCGCTGTATCTTTTGATGCCGGTGTTAAGCACGATCCCTTCCTGGTCGAGGTACCCGAGCGATGCCCGGTAGGTCAGCCGGTCGGTTCCACCCTGAAAAGTCAGGTTCTGATCGCTAGTGATGGCTGTCCGGGTCAGCTCTTCCTGCCAGTCAGTGTTGCCTCCACGGTCTTCCAGTGTGCCACCAACAGCTACTACTTGCCGCCGGAATTCGTCGGCACTGAAAACCGGGATTTTGCGAGCCATGTTTGAAATTCCGACGTTGGAGGTAATGGACATGCTCGAAACGCCGGCCTTTCCACTTTTTGTGGTGATCAGGATGACCCCGTTGGCACCACGCGAACCATAAATGGCGGTAGCCGATGCATCTTTCAGCACGTCAATGGATTCGATGTCTTCAGGATTGATGAAGTTCAGTGGGCTTTCGCCGGAGCCTGTTCCGGCCAGTCCAAGCGGAAACCCATCAACCACAAACAACGGGCCGGTTCCCTGCCGAATGCTTCCCTGGCCGCGGATGATAATGCGCTGACCACTGCCCGGTGCGCCACTTGATGAAGTAATGTTCACCCCCGACACTTTACCCTGAAGCAATTGTCCGGGAGAGTTCACCACGCCTTTGTTGAAATTCTCGCTTTTTACTGAACTTACGGCGCCGGTTAAGTCGCTCTTTTTTAGAGTCCCATAGCCAATAGCCACCACCTCGCCAATGCCAATGGTTTCTTCGTTCATGGTTACAAAAAACTGCACTTTGCCGGCAACCGGAACCTCGAGCGTTTCCATGCCGACGAATGAAAACTGCAAGAATTCAGCATCGGCCGGAATGTCAAGCTGAAACGCACCATCATTGTCGGTGATGGTTCCGGTGGCTGTTCCTTTCACGACCACTGTTACGCCGGGGATTGGTTTTCCGTCGTTGCCGGCCACCACCCCGCTAATGCTTTTTCGCTGTTGCAAAAAGCTGCTCAGCCCGTCACCTTTCCTTTTTAGGATGATTTGGTAGTCGGTAACTTCAATATCAATCGATGCCTGCTCTCCAAATTGCCTCAGAATCGATTCAAGCGATTCATTTTCGACTTGGATGGTTATTTTTTGATCTTTCTGAAAAATTTCATCCTGATACAAAAAATAAAATTTCGTCTGGTCTTCGATCTCCTGAATGAGTTCCTGTATGGTAACTTCGTCCAGGTTCAAACTAAGCTTGGATGCCTGAGAGTAAGAATTAGCCCAGGAGCTTGTAAAAATCAAAAATGAAAATAGACATGTCAGTTTCATTTTTCTAAAATTTTGATTCATACCTTTTCTGACGAAAAGGTACCCCAATCGTGATTTTTTCATACATTTGACAAGTTTAATTAATAACTACAATTAACTGTTTTAAAGCCGGAGAGTGGGCCAACACGATCCGGCTTTTTCTATTTCAGAGCATAGGTCGTTTCATCTATTTTAGTAAGTTCAACTCCGGCGGTCTTTGCCAAAATACCCAAGGCAATTGCCGGTTCTTCAACCAATTTTAGTTTCCCGGTGATTGTTTCTGATGGCAACTCCGGACTGTCCAAAATAATCTGAATGGCATAAAATCGTTCCAGCTTTCGGGTGACCTGATTCAAATCGGATGTCGTTAAATTCAAAAATCCATCGTGCCACGAGATATAATTTTGTACATCGACGGTGTTGATGATTATTTGCGATTCTTCTTTGTGATAGGCTGCCTTTTGGTTTGGTTTCAGCAAAAAGTCGTTGCTCAAAAAACGAAAGCCGTTTTCTTTCACATTCACTTTTCCTTCAACCAAAACGGTTTCAATAACGGGATCGGATGGATAAGCGGAAACGTTGAACTTGGTGCCCAGCGCCAGCACTTCCACATCGCTGGTGTTGACCAAAAACGGCATGCTTTCGTGGTGGGCAACTTCGAAGAAACCTTCGCCAACCAAGAAGACCTCGCGGGTTTTGCCGGCGAAAGCTGTGGGATAAACCAGCCGCGAACCGGCATTCAGGTGAGCCAAGGTTCCGTCGGGCAATTTTATTGACGAGTGCTTGCCGTATGGTACAATCAACTGGTTCTGAAAATTCTTTTTGGGCTGGGCGTTTGTTTGCAGAGTATCCTGTTTGTTGATAATGAGTTGACCACCGTTTGTGTATTCAATATCGGACTCCTGCTCGGAAATAACGACATGGTTTCCATCACTCAGCAAAAGTTGGATGTGGTTACTATTGGTCAGGGTTTCGGCCAGCATGAAATAAAGAGCTTTCAGTTCTTCTGACTTTTGATTGTTGTAAAACGTCATGCCGAGCACAAAGAAGAGCAGCCCGACAGCGGCATATTTCAAGGCTGAAAACCCGAGGGTCAGAAAATAGTTTCTTCTTTTTCTCCGGTCAATTTCGCGGAGAATGGCGGCCAGCAGATCCAACGATTCGTTTCCGCTCTCCGCCTCATTTTTTGTTCGAACTGATAAAATCAGCTTTCGCGCCAGCGCAACCGGCTCTTGCTCTTCTGGATGATCAGCCAGATAGTTATGCCAATAGTCATTTAGGTTTTGGCTTGGCTGTAAAATCCAGCGCACAAATTCCCGGTCTTCAATGTATTTTTGAAATCGCTCCATTGCCAGAGGTCTGTTTTGATAGTAGGTTCCTCCAAACTCTAAAACATGGACACCAAAACCAATTTATTTTTTCTGGAAAAGATAAAGAAGCACCTGAACTTGCTTTTGGTCAAGTGTTTTACGAAGCGAAATTAAAGCCCGGTATAATAATTTCCGTGCCGATTCGATGGATATTTTCAGGATTTCGGCGATCTCCGAATACTCCAGCTCCTCTTCAAACTTCAGGTAAATAATCTCCTTTTGTTTCGAAGGAAGCGCGCTCACCGCTTTCACCAGCGCTTCTTTTATCTCCCGCGACAATTCAAAATCAATAATCTGGTTCTGGATATTGTAGTCGGACTGAAACAGATTGTGTTCCAACTCGCCGTTCAGCCGGAGCGTTTGAAATTTGCGTTCTTTCATCATCTTTTTGAAAAGCTTGTTTCGGAAGGCAACAAAAAGGTAAGCTTTCAGATTTTCAATTTTCTTCCCACCCAGCTTCCTTCTTTTCAGAAACAGGTCGAGGTAAACTTCCTGAATGCTGTCGTGAATCCATTCTTTGTTGGGACAGAGTTTGCGCCCGTACAACAGCAAGCGGTCAACATGTTGCTGATAGATCACCGAAAAGACTTTGTCGTCCCCATTCAGGAAAGCATGCCATAAAAAATCTAAGTTGTTGTGATCAGGTTCGCGCATTCAATTTTTATTAAACATTAACGAAGCTCGCACACTGCATCAAACTTCCCAGTGCGCTTTACGTTTGTGCCAGCAAAACAAATGCTTTGCAATTACAAAGGGCGCACATTTAGGTTAAAGTCCGATTAAAAGTCCGTTCGACATCATCCTGCAACGAATTGGACGACCAGTCTGGAGGATTCAGTCATGCACATGTCATTTGTTACCAAATAGATAGAACGCTTCCAAGTCGTCAGCTCCTATTAAACCAACACCTGCAGCTTTCAGTTCATTCCAAACCGCGTTTCTTTGTTCCGGCGTTTTGGCGGGTGTTGCCCAAAACCGTAGCAAATACCCGTTATTTCTGGCTTTCTCAGCCAAATCATATAACATTTTTCGTTCGTTTGCGGGCATCGGTCCGGTGCCATCCCAGTCAAAATAATTTGTCCAGTTGTCGCTCACCACCGGCATCAGTTCCGGGGCAATACTCGATTCCAAATTTTCAAGCCGCCCATCAAACGCTGCATAACGAACTTCCTGCGATTTCATAAATTCAAAAGGCCGGTTGCCGGAAACAACCACCAGTACCGCGCCTTTTGTTTTCGCGCCATCTTTAAAAAACGACAGATTCGACTTGTAATCCTGAAGGATTTGATGCAGCAATTGGTAGGTTTTTAAGCCGTCATCTTTAATGTCGATCAAGAGAATAAGCTCTTCGCCGTTGCCATAAACCGAACCTTTGTTTTTGCTGATTTCTTTTCGAAGTGGTTCAAGATAGAGCTGACGAAGCGTGCGCCCGGCTCTAATCTGGGCAAAATCGTGGGCGACAAAAAGCGAATCGCCAGCAGAATAGACGTCGGCTTCAATACTTTTAAACCGATGATCCAAGGCATCGAACAGAGGCCGGTCGTGCTCGTAATCGTTGTGGGCATGCCCGTTCAGCAGCGGCAAAGATGCTGTTTGATCTGAACCGCATCCAGCCATCAGGAGAATTAAAACTCCAAAAACTACACGCTTCCTCATGATCATTTTTTTCAATCCAAAATTTCTTCGATTTTCACCGGGCGGCCTTCAGCAAGCGATTTTTTTGCGGCCAAGCCAATTGCAATGGATAATAATCCATCGTTCCCGTCCACCGGCATTTCGCTGTTGGAAACCAGCGCATCAATAAATTCCTTCATCTCCTGAACATACGAAGCGTCATATCTTTCCAGGAAAAAGTGCAAGGGCAAGTCGCCCGACACGCCCGATTGCGTGTACAATTTGTGGTTGTTCGGGAAGTTGTTTTCGGCCTGGGCCATACCTTTGCTGCCAAACACTTCGAGCCGTTGGTCATAGCCATACACCGCTTTTCGGCAATTGTCGATCACCGCCATGCTGCCGTCGTCAAAAGTCAGCGTGATGACGGCCGTGTCTACATCACCGGCTTTTCCAATTTCAGGATCAACCATCACGGCCGCTTTTGCAAAAACCTCTTTCACCTGCTTGCCCGAAATAAATCGTGCCATGTCAAAATCATGGATGGTCATATCCAGAAACATGCCGCCCGACACTTTGATGTAACTCACCGGCGGTGGCCCCGGGTCGCGACTGGTAATTTTGATGATTTGCGACTCGCCAATCGCACCGCTTTCAACCAGTTGTCTGATTTTTTTGAACTCCGGATCGAACCGCCGGTTAAAGCCCAGCATCAGTTTCACGCCCGATTTGTTCACCAGGTCAAGCACTTCCTGAATACGATCAAGGGAAAGGTCAAGCGGTTTCTCGCAGAAAATTTGTTTGCCGGCTTTTGCCGCTTTTATGGTGTAGTCAGCATGGGTGTCCGTTGGCGAGCAAATGACGACCACATCGACTCCAGGCACAACCAGCAGTTCGTCAAAATCGCCAACAAAATTCGGCACATTGAATTCGTCAGCAATAACTTTCGACTCATCCAGTACATCCATGACGGCCACAACTTCCACTTCAGGAAAATTCCGGCACAAATTCTTCAAATGTATTTTGCCGATCCGGCCCAAGCCGGCAACAGCTACTTTTAGTTTTTTCATGTTTATTTATTTTTAAAGCCCAAGTGATTTCAAAAACTTTCTATTATTGGCTGCGCATTGTTTCGGGTTTCCCATTCCAGGAAGCACATCTTGCTCAACGACAATCCAGTCTTGGTATCCTCTGTTATTCAATATTTCCACGATTGATTTAAAGTCGACGCTTCCTTTGCCCAATTCACAAAAAACACCCTTCTCCACCGATTTGAAATAATCGTATCCGTTCTCTTTTGCTTCTTCTCCAACCTGTTCCGAATAATCCTTAAAATGGACATGCCAGATGCGGCTGTAATATTTTTCGAGCGCCTTTGCCGGATCCCCGCCACCGAAAGCATAATGCCCCATGTCGAGGCAAAGCCCGAGCAGCGAAGGATCAGTGAGTTCCATGAGCTTCGCCACTTCATCCGGTGTTTCCACATAACCGCCGCAGTGGTGATGAAAAACGGTGCGCATGCCAAATTGGTCGTTAACAGCCCTGGCAACTTTTTCGCCACCGGCCGCAAAGGTTTTCCACTGTGCGTCAGACAGTCCCATTTTCGGGGTAATCCGGCCGGCATTTTGGGTGCGTTCTTCAACCGAGCCATTTTCGTCGGCCAAAACGATAAAGGCATTTTTGTATCCGGCATCGAACATCAGCTTGGCGGTTTTTAGGGCCAGCTTCACCCCGGCATCGTGGGTTTCTTGCTTGGCAAGCGCTACGGGGACAAAAGCCCCCAACAGCTCAAGTTTTTTTTCACTTAAAACTTGCCGAAGTTGCTGCGGATCGGTGGGCATAAAACCCCAGTCGCCCAGTTCGGTCCCGGCATAACCAGTTTCAGCCATTTCAGCAAGTACTTGCTGGTAACCGAGTGATTTCCCTTCGAGCTCAAATTCTAATGCGCCCCAGGAGCAGGGCGCGTTGGCTACTTTTATCATGGTTTTAAATATTTAAAATTTACGTGTCCATTCCTGTGGCCAGCGTTCGATGACCACTTTCGTTTGGGTGAAAAATTCGATGGCGTGACGGCCTTGCCCGTGCAGATCGCCAAAAAAGCTGTCGTTCCAGCCACTAAACGGGAATTGCGCCATGGGTGCAGCCACCCCAATGTTGATGCCGATGTTTCCGGCATTGGCCTGGTTCCTAAAGGTTCGTGCATTCAACCCGCTGGTTGTGAACAAGCAGGCCATGTTTCCAAAATTATTACGGTTCACAAAATCGATGGCTTCGTCAATCGCCGCCATGTGGATCAGGCTCATCACCGGCCCAAAGATTTCGGTTTTGATGATTTCCCCTTCCAATGCCACATTTTCCAAAATCGTTGGCTTGATGAAATTCCCTTTTTCGTAGCCGCTGATGGTGGCATTGCGCCCATCGAGCAACAGGTTTGCCCCTTCGCCGATGCCTTTGGCAATCAGGCTTTCAATTCGCCGTTTGCTTTCGGGCGTGATTACAGGCCCCATTTCAATTCCCTCGTCGAGGCCGAAACCCGTGGTTTTGCTTTTCGCGGCTTCGAGCAAGGCTTCGGTGATGGTTCCTTTTTTATCGCCAATGGTGATGATGTTTGAAGCGGCCAGGCAGCGCTGCCCGGCACAGCCGTAAACACTGTCGGCTATAATTTTGGCGGTCATTTCCAGGTCGGCATCCGGCATGACCAACACCGGGTTTTTAGCGCCACCCTGCGCCTGCACCCGTTTGCCGTTGGCTGTTCCGCGTTGGTAAATGTAGCGGGCAACCGGCGTGGAGCCAACAAAACTGATAGCTTTCACCTGCGGATGGTCCAGCAAGGCATCCACGCTGTCTTTGCCGCCATGCACGAGGTTGACCAAACCTTTTGGCAAGTCGAGCTGATCAATCAACTCAAACACCTTCATCATGGTCAACGGCACTTTTTCCGAAGGTTTCAGAATAAAACTATTCCCGCAAGCCAAGGCATACGGCAAAAACCAAAAGGGAATCATCCCCGGAAAATTAAACGGTGCCACACAGGCGCAAATCCCAACCGGCTGGCGGATCATAAACTCGTCAATTCCCGAAGCAACATTCTCCGAAAACTCACTCTGCATCAACATGGGCGTGGCACAGGCGGTTTCCACATTTTCAATACCGCGTTGGATCTCCGCCTTTGATTCGGCCAAACTTTTTCCACACTCCAAGGTGATCAACCGTCCCAACTCGTCGAGGTGATCTTCCAGCAATTGCTTCAATTTGTACAAGGGCTGAACCCGTCGCATTACAGGCACATTCCGCCATTCATCCAAGGCTTTGGCCGCAGATTCAACAGCTGATTCGACATCAGCCGCTGTGTTTTTGCCATATGGGACTTTGCCCAAAACTTCTTGGGTGGCAGGATTAAGCACATCAACGGTGCCTGACTCCTTGCTGGCAACCCAACTTCCATTGATATAATTCTTTAAAACTTCCATATCGTGATTTTTTAATCTTGTTATTTACTTTCTTCTGTGAGGGTCATTTAATTGTCATTTCTTGTCATTTGTTGTTTTCAGGATTACTCTTTGATCGCCAATGACTATAAATGACAATCTAATGACCACTTAATGACACTTAAATGACTTCGATATTTTCGAATATTCCTTGCATTTCTTGTCAAACGCCATTTTGTCCCAATAAAATATAAATCATCACCGTCACCACAACCAGCACAATGGAGAGGTGTGGCGTGTATTTCCAGGGAACCATTTCCATCCTCAGTGGTGCCGTGCGAATGCTGAAATTTTTCCTTGGATAATAATAAGATACCGCAAACATGATCATGACATTCAGCACAAATTCAATCCCCCAATTGTGAATAAAATGAAGGTCAATCTTGAGGATGAAGGTGGTGACTATGTAATAGACCAAGCCAAAGATCAGAGCAGACTTGGCGCCCACGGCTGAAATTCGTCCCATGTAAAATCCGGCCAGCATGATGGAGGCAATGGGAATGAAAAAGATTCCGTTTAGTTGCTGAAGCAATTGGTATAAACCTTCGGGCGCTTTGGCCACCAAAGGTGCCGCGATAATCGCAACGATCGCCAACACAGATGAAAGTGCCCGACCGATCCAGACCAAGCGTTTCTCTGTGGCTTCCTTGTCAATCATTCGTTTGTACACATCAATGCTGAAAATAGTGGCAGCGCTGTTCAACACGCTGTTAAACGTACTCAAAACGGCTCCCATCACCACCGCAGCGAAAAAACCAGTCAGGCTCATGGGCAGCACTTTTTTGATCAGCGCCGGGTAAATCAGGTCCTGATTGTCGTACATTGAATCGCCAAAGTAATAGAACCCGATAACGCCAGGCAGCACGATGACCAGCGGAACCAAAATCTTCAAAACACCAGTAAACAACAATCCTTTTTGCGCTTCTTTCAGGTCGCGGGCACCCAAAGCCCGCTGGATAATGGTTTGGTTCATTCCCCAAAAATAAAGTTGGTTAATGATCAGCCCGGTGAACAGGACGCCGAAGGGCATGACCGAATCTTTGGCACCAATCACGTTAAACTTCTCAGGGGCATGTTCATACACCTTGGAAAGGCCGTCGAACAAATTGCCGTCGCCAATGCTGAACAAGGCGATTACAGGAATGAGAATTCCTCCTGCCAACAAACCAATGCCATTGATCGTATCAGAAAAAGCCACGGCTTTCAACCCGCCAAAAATAGCGTACACCGAACCAATGACGCCGATACAAATCACGGTTAGCCATAAGCCTTCGGACCTGCTGGTGCCCAGCACTTCAGAAACATTGAAAATACTTTCGAGATTGATCGCACCAGTATATAAAACGATTGGCAACAGTGTGACAACAAATGAAATGACCAAAAACAAGGCCACCAAGCTCCGGGTGGTTCCGTCGAACCGTTTTTCAAGGTACTCCGGAATGGTTGTTAGGCCAAGTTTCAGGTACCGCGGAACAAAAAAGATGGCGGCAATAACTAGCGCCAAAGCCGAAGTTACTTCCCACGAAATGACGATAAAGCCATTTTTATAGGTTGAGCCATTCATCCCAATCAGGTGTTCGGTCGAAATATTGGTCAGCAACATCGAACCGGCAATCACCGTCCCGGTCAGGCTTCGACCGCCCAAAAAGTAGCCGTCTGACGAATCCATCTTGTCTTTCCGAAGCCTAAACCAGGTGTAGAAAGCCACGAAGGCCGTAAATCCAACAAATGTGATGATCGTTAACATCATTTAGACAGGTTGTTCATTTTTCACTTAAAACTATCGTGTTTGTTATTTCTCTGCTTGCTCCCTTATTGCAATCAGTTTTGTCATTCCTGGTCATTTGATTGTCATGTGTCGTTTCCCAAACAAATAGTGACCACTCAATGACTATCAATGACCATCAAATGACTCATTACTAGAAGAAATACCGCTGTTTCTTTTTCTGTTCCGAATAATTTTCATAGGCTTTCTGCACGCCTTCCGATTCTGAAACTTCGGCAATCGGCACGTCCCACCAGGCATGTCCGTAGCCTGCCATCTTTCGTTCGGCAACAGTTTCGATGTAGATGACCGTGGTTTGTTTTTCCTGTTTGGCTTGCTGAAGCGCCTCATTAAATGATGCGATATTGCTTGCTTTGTAAACTTTTGCACCCAGGCTTTGGGCATTCATCGCCAGATCAACCGGTAACAGCTCACCTTCGAGCTGACCATCCGGATTTCGATAAGAATATTGGGTTCCAAAACCTTCGCTGCCAATCGATTTCGACAAACCGCCAATGCTTGCAAAACCTTTGTTATCAATCAAAATGATGGTGAGTTTGATCCTTTCCTGAAGCGAAGTGATGATCTCGGATGGCATCATCAAATAGCCGCCATCGCCCAGAATGACATAAATTTCACGATCGGGGCAAGCCATTTTTGCCCCCAGCGCCCCGGAAATTTCGTAGCCCATACAGGAGTAGCCATATTCGAGGTGGAAGCCTTTGGAATCGCGGGTGCGCCACAGTTTGTGCAAATCGCCTGGCGCACTGCCCGACGCACAAAGCACGACATCATTCGCATCAGAAAAGGTATTGATTGCACCAATCACCTCCGCCTGGCTCGGAATGGCGGCGTCGTCCGCCTGATAAGCGGCAGCTACTTTTTCATCCCAGCTTTTATTGAAGTTGGCAACTTTCTGCCGGTAGCTTTCATCTACTTTGAAGTTGCCTATTTTCTCGGCCAGCTCTTCCAGAATCACTTTGGCATCGCCGGTTAAGGCCAGCGCACTGTGTTTGTGGGCATCAAATTCTGCAATGTTGATGTTGATGAATTTGACATTTTTATTCTGAAAAGCTGTTTTCGAAGCCGTTGTAAAATCGCTGTAGCGGGTGCCAATTCCGATGACCAGATCAGCTTCGGTGCTGATGGCGTTGGCGCCTTCCGTTCCGGTTGCCCCAGTCGCGCCCAGATTATGCGGGTCATCGTAAGACAGCGACCCCTTACCGGCAAAGGTTTCACCAACAGGAATTCCTGTTTGGTGGACGAAGGCTGCCAAGGCTTTTTCAGCTTCGCTGTATATGACGCCGCCGCCTGCAATAATCATCGGCTTTTTTGCTGATTGGATCCATTCCACGGCCCGCCTCAGCGCATTGGCATCCGGGCGCGGACGCGGAATGTGCCACACCCGTTTTTCAAACAGTTCCACCGGAAAATCAAAGGCCTCGGCCTGCACATCCTGCGGAATGCACAAGGTGACCGCTCCGGTGTCAGCGGGCGAGGTCAGCACACGCATCACTTCAGGAAGCGAAGTAATTAACTGCTCGGGACGGTTGATGCGGTCCCAATATTTCGATACCGGCTTGAAACAATCATTCACCGAAAAATCCTGCGAAACGGCAGATTCCAGTTGTTGCAAAACCGGCGCGACCAAACGTTTGGCAAACAAATCGCCGGGCATAAGCAGTACCGGAAGCCGGTTGATGGTGGCACCTGCCGCAGCGGTAATCATGTTGGTAGCTCCCGGTCCGATGGACGAAGTGCAGGCAAAAGTGGACAGCCTGTTTTTCATTTTGGCGTAACCAACGGCCGTGTGAACCGCCGCTTGTTCGTTGCGCACCATGTAATACCTGAAATCGGTGGTTTGTTGCAGGGCCTGGCCAAAACCGGCGAGGTTGCCGTGCCCAAATATTCCGAAACATCCGGCAAAAAAAGGCTGCTCCACGCCGTCCCGTTCCGAATATTGGTTTTTAAGAAATTCGATGGTCGCCTGTGCAACGGTTAATCTTTTTGTTTTCATTTTATTCAGGATTGATTAGTTAAATAAGACTGAATACAAAGACACCAAGTCACAAAACATTAAATAGTTTCATTCGTGTCTTTGTGCCTTCGTGTTTAAATCTTCCTTTCCGGAGTTCAAGTGCTTCATCTCAGAAACCTCCTTTTGATTCGATAAATTGCAAAATCTCATCTTCGTATGGCGTAAAATTGGCGCAGCCCAGTTGGGTCACCACATGCGCCCCGCAGGCATTGCCCATGCGGCACGATTTGTACAAATCCCAGCCCTTCAGGTAGCCATAAATGAATCCGGCAGCAAAGGCATCGCCCGCCCCCAGGATATTGACCACCTCAACGGGAAAGCCCGGCACTTTCTGGACGGTGCCGTCGGGCAGATAGACCACCGCCCCGCGGGAGCCGGTTTTGACGATCAGCGCATCCACGCCCAAACTCAGAATTCCCTGAATGGCTTCATCCACATCGCCTTTAATTTCGGGCGCCGAAATTTGCTGGTGGCTGATGACTAACTGTGCTTTGTCGGCCAGAAAAGCCGCTAAAATTTCCTCTTCGGTTCCCAACACGATGTTCACGTTCCGCATAAAGGCACGCGATGTAATCCCAAAGGCGCGGATATCGTGCCACTGGTCAGCCCGAAAATCAAGGTCGAGCATGACGGGAACGTCATTTTTTCGGGCAATCTCGGCAGCCAGAAAAGCGGCACTCCGTGTTGGTTCGATATTCAACGCCGTTCCCGACAGTTCGAGCAGGCGTGATTGTTCGATTCCGGCTTTTAAAACCTGATCGATGCTAATCTGCGAGTCAGCACAATTATCACGATAATAGACCAGTGGAAAACGGTCAGGTGGTTCAATTCCAAGCAGCACCGCCGATGTCCGGGTGCCTTCAATAACAGGTACATTTTCGGTGGCAACCCCTTCCTTTTTCAAAAAATTCAGCAGGAAATCACCGACTTTGTCTTTTCCAACCCCGCTCAGCAAGGAAGCTTTCAGCCCCAGGCGGGAACAGCCGACAGCAATATTTAAAGGCGAACCACCAACAAAAGCGTGAAAGCCCTGAATGTCTTCGAAGCGGCTGCCAACTTGTTGGGAATAAAGGTCGATCGATGATCTTCCGTAAGTGATCACGTCGTAACGTTTTGCAGTATTTGTCATTTCTATTGGTTATTAGTCATTGGATAATTGGTCCTTGGTGGTCAATCAATTGTCAATTGTCAATGGTTGCTATTGTTGACCCTCCCTGGCTTCGTGAAGGGAGGGTCGGTCCGGCTTGCCGGACCGGGGTGGGTTTTCCATGCCCGGATCTCGGTACTCATATCTACTTATTCATGTCAGCCGTTACCATTGGAACCCGCGGGTCGCGCCCTTTCCACGAATTGTAAATCCATTGGTGATCGGGGTCGTCGGTGTTGGCCAGCGCCTGGTCGCTTCCGGTTAAAAAGTTGAGGTAGTACACGTTGTAGCCATGCCCCGCGGCTACCGGGTGATAGCCCTCCGGAACCAAGACCACATCGTTGTTGCGGGCGACAGCAATTTCGTCCAGACTGCGATCGTCATTATAAACTTGCTGAATGGCGAATCCCTGAGGTTTGTCAATTTTGTAGAAATAGGTTTCCTCGAGGCGGGCTTCAGTCACATTTCCATCTGCATCCACTTTGCGCACGTCGTGCTTGTGTGCCGGGAAAGAGCTCCAGTTGCCTGATGGCGTATAAACCTCAACCGAAACCAGCCGGTGGCAATCGAAGCCAGGTTGAATCAGGCTATTGATCTGGCGGGTAGCATTGTCGCCGCCGCGAATTTCGATGGCCGCCTCCTCCGGCCGTTTAAAATAAGCCGGATGGTCTTCGTCGGTTTCGCACCAGCCATAAGCAATGTCAAGCAGATCGCTTTTAGCAGTCAGTTCAAACGATGTATTGCGAGGAAGATATAAGGAATGCGCAATGCCACTAAAAACATCTTTGCGCCCATTGACGGTTTCCCAGTTTCCCTTGTCGGTTTTAACGGAATAGTTGCCGCCCAGCAAAATAATGGCATACTCATTTTGACCGGTGTTACCGGTCCACGTCTCGCCTTTTTCCATCAGCCGGGCCTCGAAATTCAGGAACTGCCAGCCCGTTTCTTCTTTTAACACACTTTGATAAACTCCTTTTTCGGCCTGCGGCTTGGCCAGCAGCCGGTACTTTTTATCGATTTTCATCTGCTTAATTTTTTTATTTCACTTGCTTTGCCAACAGCCCCCAGCAATTCAAACTTTTGAAGGTTGAATGTTTCCAGGGCATCCATAAAACTTTTTCCGGGAATGATGGGCTCAAACTGTGCCGGCGACAGTTTGAAAAATTCGCGGTGCACCCGTGTCCAGATCAGGCGCGCGTCGGTGGCAATGTTGATTTTGCACACGCCATATTGAATCGCCTTTAGTAATTCATCGGTTGACACGCCTTTCGCGTCAATGCCCAGTTGTCCGCCCGCCGCATTGATGCGTTGGATCTCTTCAAAATTGACGGCCGAACCGCCATGCAGCACCAGCGGAAATCCGGGTAAACGTTGCTGTATTTCTTTCAGAATATCAAATTGAAGCCCTTGGCTACCTGAGAATTTGTAGGCTCCGTGACTTGTTCCCACGGCTACGGCCAGGCTGTCGCAACCGGTTTGATTTACAAAAGCTTCCACTTCCGATGGTCGCGTGTATTTGCTGGATTTCTGGTCAACCACCAAGTCATCTTCCACCCCACTCAAAACCCCCAGTTCAGCCTCGACTGCGATATTTTTAGCATGTGCTTGTTCAACTACTTCTTTGGTGAGTGCCACATTCGAATGGAATGGTTCGTGTGACGCATCGATCATGACCGATGTGTAACCGCCCGATTCAATGCAATCCATAGCGTGTTCTTTGGTGCCATGATCCAAATGAATGGCGAAAACGGTATCGGGATGAATTTTTGCAGCGGCCGAAATCATGGACAGTAGCATTTCGGGGTGGGCATAGTTCCGGGCAACCGGAGTGGTTTGAACAATGAAAGGAGCATCGGCTTTTTGCGCGGCGCGGAACAAAGCATGCACCTGTTCCATGCACCAAACATTAATTGCAGCAATGCCATACTTGCCGTAACAGGCTTCGAATAGTTTTTTTGACGAAACAATCATCTTTTGAAAACCAATTAGTTAGGTTTAAAACAGATGAAATTTACACCTTTATTTATATTGATTCCAAATAAACAGATGGAAATGTTTATGCAAAGGTTTGCATAGAATCCAAATTGAAGTGTTCAGAAACAAGAACAATAAGACTGATTCGAAGCGACTAACAACCAGCCATTTCGAGAGCCAAAGGATGATGGGGCTGCATTTTTCGGCTTAACTTCTGGTGGAATAGCGTGTTTTTCCAAACTCCGCTGCTCGCAGATCCGTTGTAGGAATACTTTTCATATAAAACAGGCAGAATACAAGGTGGAAGTCTTGACCGAACTTACTCAAACTCCTTTTTCAGTAGCTTTTTGAATCCCGGACTCACGTAGGTTTTGAAATTGCCTTCGTCGTCAGAATAGATAAAGTAAACATCAATGTTGTGATCCCCTTCGGCGATGGCAATCGACTTGTCAAGTCCGCTGACCATAAAGGCGGTTGCAAAAGCATCGGCGGTCATGCAGTCGTCGGCCAGCACGGTGGTGCTCAACAGGCTATGCTGCACTGGATAGCCCGTTCTCGGATCAATGGTGTGTGCGTATTTCACTCCATTTTCGATATAAAAATTGCGGTAATTGCCCGAGGTGGCCAGCGCTCGTTCTTTCAGCTCCACAATGGCTTTGAGTTTTTGTTCGGTGAAAAAATCGTTGTCATCGGGCTTGCTAATTCCAATCGACCAGTAGTTTCCTTTCGCATTTTTGCCTTTAGCCACCACTTCGCCGCCAATTTCAACCATGTAATTTTTACATCCTTGTTTGCTCAGGTAATTGGCCACCAAATCGCAGGCAAACCCTTTGGCAATAGCACTGGCATCGAGCATGGTGTTGGGATGGGCTTTCACAAGCTGATCATTTTCGATCCACACTTTTTGATAGCCTACAATGGCTTTCAGCGAGTCGATCAGCTCAACGGTCACCTCTTCCTTATTCTTAAAGCCAAAGCCCCAGATGTTAACCATGGGCGCAACAGTGACATCAAAAGCGCCATCGGTAATTTCAGAAATTTCCTGCGCGCGGTTGAAAACCTTGAGAAAATGCTCGTCTAACTTCGTCGTTTCATTTTTATTCACCTTCGAAATGGTGGACGTGGAATCGAAGGTGGACATCGACCGGTTTAGCTCATTCATCACCGCTTCCATGCCTTTTTGAAGATCTTTCCCGTTGGGACTTTCGTAAGTCACATGATAAATGGTTCCGTAAACAAATCCCTCGTTCGAAATATATTCGGCTGTTTGCTGACAGGACGACAGGATGACGAATAAAATGGCCAGAAAGTACAGTCGTTTCATCGCGCGCTATATTTGGTTATGCTTTGATTTGTGCTTTGTAACAGTTCTAAAATGTCCGGTTTACGCTGAATGACATTTGCGAGGTAAATATAAATCATTAGTTTCAGCTTCTGTAAATTGGGACGAATTATCTGTTGAAAACTTAATACGATTGCGGTGATTGAGAAAAGGGCTTTGCTTGCGGGACTTCGGCGTTTCTACCGCTCCATTGTTATTGGAGAGTCCGGGGAGTTGGAATTGAAACAGCGATTGATCATTTTAACCAGCCTGATTATGACCTTTTTTGGGCTGATCAGCATGGTGACCAACTACCTGCTTGGTTTTGGCCCGGTCATGGTCGGGTTGATGGCGGTCATTGCTGTTTTGTTTTTTAGCTACTACCTGGTTGGCCGGTTCAATCTGATGGACCGAAAAATCTACATGCTCATTTCACTGACATTCTTAGTCATTATCAACATTGCCTGGTTTTATAATTATGGTTCCCGCGGGCCTGTGTTCCTCATGTTTATTATTCTTTATGCCTTTTACATCTTTATTTGGGAAAAGCGCATGCTGTTGGTTGTATCAGTCGTTTTGCTAATCAATGTGCTGGTGCTTTTCCTCCTCGAATGGCAAAACCCCAACTTCACCGGCAACTATCCCGACGAGTCTTTACGAATTAGCGACGTTTATCTGGGCTTGTTTATTGCCATCTTGCTGATTTTGGCTTTTGCGCTTACCGTAAAGCTCAACTACATGAGAGAATATGCTCAGGCTCGAAAATCGGATCAATTAAAATCAGCTTTTCTGGCCAATATGTCGCACGAAATCCGTACGCCGTTGAACGCCATTGTCGGCTTTTCGTCGCTGGTGAGTGATGATGTTTTTGACCAGGAGCAAAAGGATGAGTTCAAGCGTATGATCAACGAAAACAGTGATTACCTGATGTTTTTGATTGAAGACATTATTGACCTTTCCAAAATTGAAGTTGGCGCCCTGCAATTCAAGATGTCCGAAGTCAGGTTGGACGAACTTTTCGAGAAGCTCAAGCAAAGTTTTGGCAGATCGCCTGGCCACGATCGGAAACAGCTGCACATTCATTACCAGCTACAGCTAGACAATCCGACAATTTCCACCGATGTTTTTCGACTGGAACAGATTCTTCGAAACCTGATCAACAATGCCATCAAGTTTACGGAACAGGGTGAAGTTGAATTTGGCGTCGAACAACGCGATGGCGAAATAACCTTTTATGTCAAAGACAGTGGCATTGGCATTCGGCCCGAGAACATTGAAATTATTTTCGACCGCTTTGTGAAGGTGGAGGAACGCGGGAAGAACATGGTTCGTGGAACCGGAATCGGTTTATTTCTTTCCAAACAACTCATTGAAAAGCTGGGCGGACGCATCTGGGTCGAATCCGAATATGGACACGGAACCACCTTCTACTTTACCATTAATCATTTAGTGGATGAAAAAGCCGTTTTTTAGTTTTTAAGTCAGGTATTCTTGCCCGATTATTTTTATTTTTGCAGTCGAAGAAAAAAATCATTCACACAAAAAATAAACCACTGTGGGTAGAGCATTTGAATACCGGAGAGCAGCCAAGGAAAAGCGCTGGGGGCACATGTCCCGAATTTTTCCAAAGTTATCACGAGCCATTACCATGGCGGCCAAAGAAGGTGGCCAGGACCCGGACATGAATGCCAAATTGCGCACGGCCATTCAAAATGCCAAAGCGCAAAACATGCCCAAAGACAACATTGACGCGGCCATTAAACGTGCGGCAGGCAAGGATGCCAGCGACTACACCGAAGTGAACTACGAGGGAAAAGGCCCGCACGGGGTGTTGATTTTTGTGGAATGCGCCACCGATAACACCACACGCACGGTAGCCAATATCAAATCTTATTTCAACAAGGCGGGTGGGGGACTGGTGCCCACCGGATCGCTCGAATTTATGTTCGACCGTAAGGCGGTGTTTCAGTTTGAAGCCTACGAAGGCATGGACCTGGAAGAATTACAACTGGAACTGATTGATGCCGGACTGGAAGAGGTGGAGCAAAATGAAGATACCGTTTATGTTTACGGCGATTACACCAGCTTTGGAACCCTTTCGCATGCCTTGGAAGAGCTGAAAATAGAGGTGAAAAAGTCGAGCTTGCAGCGCATTCCGACCTCGGCCGTTGAGTTTAGCGAAGAACAATTGGAAGATATTGAAAAACTACTGGACAAAATTGAAGAAGACGACGATGTTCAGCAGGTTTTCACCAACATTGCCTGACGGTTTCGGGTGATACGATTGATTGGTAAAATTGGTAAGCCGCAGCCTTTGGGTTGCGGCTTTTTTATTTCCAGGCGAATAGAACGACTTGTACGTCCGTACACGGCTTCCCCAGCGAGAAGTGGAGCTTTATACGTTTGTACACGAGTTCCCCAGCAAGAAGTTGAGCTTTGTTTGTTTGTACACGCGTTCCCCAGAGAGAAGTCGAGCTTTGTACGTCCGTACACGCCTTCCCCAGCAAGAAGTGGAGCTTTGTACGTTTGTACACGAGTTCCCCAGAGAGAAGTTGAGCTTTGTACGTTTGTACACGAGTTCCCCAGCAAGAAGTCGAGTCGTCATTATTTAATGACGCGTTCCCCGGAGCGAAGCGGAGAATCGAAACAGGCCCTGGTGAAATAGTAGCAGTGTCCAGTCTCAGTTTACAGTTTCAGGTTTCCAGATACTGACGATGGATGAGTGTTAAGGCAGATTGTTGACTTGCGTTGACCCACCCTGTCTCCCTCCCTGATCTTCAGGCAGGGCAGGGGTGGGTCAGGCATTTAAGAAACAGGCAAGTAGATGACAATTGCTCCGTTCTTTCGTTTTTTCTTCGTGTATAAAGAAAACTTGTGTTTTCTGTGGTTCAGAAAAACTAGTTTAAGCCGGTACAATTTCAAAACCAACCTGCTTTAAATGCTCGTAATAGTGGGGGTACGATTTGGTCACCACTTCCGGATCATCAATTTCGATGGGCTGAAAGAGCGCGGCCGGGGCGAATGCCAGTGCCATGCGATGATCGTGGTAGGTGGCCATGCAGGGAAGTTCGTCTTTCGGAAGTGTGAATGTGCCATCCCATTGCAGTTCGCCATGTTTGGGTTCTTTAATGTCGGCACCAAACTTGACCAGCTCGTTTTGCAAAGCGGCAATGCGGTCGGTTTCCTTAATTTTCAGCGTTTCCAATCCGGTAAAGTGAAACGGTACTTTTTTCAATACACACAACACGGCCATGGTTTGCGCTACGTCGGGGTTTTCAATGAAGTTGAGCTGCAAATGCTTCGGTTGGATATCGGCCGACTTGGTGATGATCACGCTGTCGGGGGTGGCTTTGCTATCCACGCCAAAGGCTTTGAACCAACTGGCAATTTCGCAGTCGCCCTGCAAACTCATCAGGCGCAGGTTTTTCAGTTCAATCTCAGCCTCGTTGGCCAAAGCGGCCAGCTGATACCAATACGAAGCGCCGGTCCAGTCGGCTTCCACCGTAAACTCGCGTGCCTGGTAGGCTTGTTCGTCCACCCTGATTTCGTTGCTTTTCCAAACCGACCGAACGCCAAACTGCTTCATCAGCTTCAGCGTGAGCTCAATGTAGGGGCGCGAGGTCACTTTGTTTTTCAGGCGAAGGGTCAGGCCGCCTTCAATCACCGGGGCAATCATCAATAAAGCCGAAATGTACTGGCTGCTCACGCTGCCATCCAGTTCCAGCACCTGGCCTTTCAGGTGCGAACCCCAGATTTTGAGTGGCGGGTAGCCTTCCTTTTCCATGTACTCGATTTTGGCACCCAGCGTATTCAAGGCATCCACCAACACATGAATGGGCCGCTGCTTCATCCGCTCCGAACCGGTAATCACCCACTGCCCGACAATCTGCGAAAGAAAAGCCGTCAGAAAGCGCATGGCGGTTCCCGCGTGGCCAATATCGAATTGGTTGGTGTTCGAAGTCAGTACCTGCTGCATCACGTCAATATCGTCGCTCGACGACAGGTTCTTGAGCGGATAAGGACTGTAACTCAGCGCATGAATAATCAGCGCGCGGTTGGCAATACTTTTCGATGAAGGAAGATCGATGCTCCCCCTGATGATTTTATCTGATTTGGAAAGACGGTATTTCATGGTCAGTTGAAAGTTTTCAGTTTTGAGTTTCGAGTTTGCACAACAGCTGGCCGATTGAAACTTGAAACTTGGATTTTGGAATTTGGATTTTGGAATTTGGTCCGCCAGTTGGCGGATTATAGTTTGGCGTAATAATCAAGCGCTTCAAAAATTAACTCCTTCGGACAGTCCTCGTTGATCGCCACCTCGCCTATTTTGGTTATCAAGGTGAAGTTGATGCGGCTGCCTTCGTTCTTTTTGTCATGCGTCATGAGTTCGTAAAGGGCTTCGTAGTCCGACTTTTCAATTTCAAACTTGCCGTACACGCCCAGCAACCAAGCACTGATTTCGCTCAACTGGTCCTGCGAAAAGCCGCATCGCTTGGCCGACAGGTACAGCTCCACAATCATGCCGTACACCACCGCAAACCCATGCAAAACGGGGCGCCCGCTGTGCAAGGCATAACTCTCGAACGCATGCCCCACGGTGTGCCCAAAGTTTAGCGCTTTGCGGATGTTCTTCTCGGTCAGGTCGTTTTGCACATGCCAGTCTTTTACCGCCACCGAGTGTGCGATGATTTCTTCCAGCCCTTCGTAATCGATGTCGCCCAAATCATACCTCATCAGCTCGTCCCAGTGGGCCGGATCTTTAATCAGCCCATGCTTCAGCATTTCAGCATAGCCCGAAAGAAAATTATCGTGGTCGATGGTCTTTAAAAAGTTCGTGTTGATAATCACCGCATCCGGCTCATTGAAAACGCCAATCTCATTTTTCAATCCGTTGAAGTTGATGCCCGTTTTTCCACCCAGCGAAGCATCCACCTGCGCCAGTAAAGTCGTTGGAATGTTGACAAAAGCCATTCCCCGCTTAAAGGTTGAAGCGACAAAGCCCCCGAGGTCGGTGAGCATGCCACCACCAATGTTGATGAGGAGCGACTTGCGGTCGGCACCATTTTTCGACAAGAACTCCCAAACCTGCTCCACCGAGCGGATGGATTTGTTGGTTTCGCCGCCCGCAATGCTGGTTTGTTTGATTTGATAGCGCGCGATGACCGTTTCGATCAGGGGCAGGCAAAGTCGCTTGGGCGTTTCTTCCGTCAGTAAAAATACTTTCCCGGCAGGAAATTGCCGGACGATTTTTTCGAGTTCATCCGCCACCTTTTGGGAAAAGATAATATTTGAGTGTATTTTTGATGATGCCATGCGTGTGTTAATTTTGAAGAAGGCAAAGTTAATCTATTTTCTCAGCCCGATAAAATCATTCGTCAAATGGCCTGATTATTTACGATTCATTAAAAAACTATGGAAATTTCTAACCAAAAACGATCGCGCACCATCAAAAGAGGTTTTTTTCTAATAGCCGTTTTGTTGCTACTTCCCATCTTGTTTTTTGTTTGGAAAGAAATGGATATGGTGGCCCTGATCAACGGCGGTGTCTTTTTGCTGTTTATCGTCGGCTTTCAGTTTATGGGCTTAAACTACGTGCATTACCAGTCGGATGGCGACATCTTGCAAATCCGCTATTACCCCATTGTTTCCTTCTTCGGGAAAGAATACAGCTCCATCGAATTCAACAAAAAGAGGCTTTTTAAGGCGCAGGTGGAGCGATCGTTTCTGTTTCATGAATTGCATGTCGAAATCAAAACGCGGGAAGGCATTGCCGAATATCCGGAAGTGAGCCTGGCAGCCCTGAGTAGCGATCAGATTCAGGCCATTCGGGAGGATCTGGCCAGAATGCTCCCTGAAAAAAGACAACTCCACCAGTAGGTCGCCTGCCTGCAAGGAGCAAATTCCCCATCCATGACTGACGCCGAACAACTCAAATACCAAATCGCCCTGTCGCTTATTCCCGGGATTGGCTGCGCCAACGCCAAAAGATTGATGACATCGCTTGGCGGGATCAGGGAAATATTTGCCGCCAACAAAAAACTGTTAACCCAGGTGCCGAATATTGGTGCCATTACTGCACAAAAAATTCTGGAAAGTGACGTACTTGAGCGTGCCGAAGAAGAAGTGCGTTTTATTCGGAAGAACGAAATCCAGACCGCCTTTTATTGGGACGATCATTACCCGGTTCGCCTAAAGCGCTGTGTTGATGCGCCTCTGGTGTTGTATTGGAAAGGCGCGATCAACTTCAAGGCCGAAAAAATTGTGTCGATGGTGGGAACGCGAAAAGCCACCGGCTATGGACGCGACTTTTGCGATTCGCTGGTGCAAGAAATGGCACAACGCGGCGGTTATACGGTGGTGAGCGGACTGGCCTACGGCATTGACATCGCCGCGCACAAAGCTTGCCTGAAGCACGGTGTTCCTACGATTGGCGTGGTGGCGCACGGGCTCGAACAGGTTTACCCCAGCATGCACCGTTCGGTGGCCGATAAGATGTTGGAAAACGGAGGGCTGGTGACCGACTTTGTGAGCGAAACAGTGATCGACCGCACCAACTTTTTGCGGCGCAACCGGATCATTGCCGGACTGGCTGACGCGACCATCATCGTGGAGTCGGCTGAAAAAGGGGGGTCGCTGGTGACGGCCGACATTGCCGATTCGTACAACCGGGATGTGTTTGCCCTTCCCGGACGCAGCTCCGACTCGTACTCCAAAGGATGCAACCAACTGATTAAATCGAACAAAGCGTCGATGATTGAAAACCTGTACGATTTGGAATACGCCATGGCCTGGCAGCAAAATATTGACAAGCCATCAAGAATCCAAAAGCAACTGTTTGTTGAGCTGAATGCGGAAGAACAACGCGTGGTTGATACGCTGAACGGGCAGGACATGTATATTGACCAGCTTTCGTCGCAGGTGAACATTCCCGTTGGAAAACTGTCTTCCGTCTTGCTTGGCCTCGAGTTTAAAGGTTTGGTGGCCAGCCTCCCTGGAAAAATGTACAAGCTTAGCTAAAACAATTGGTCCCGAAAGCTAAGACGAATCATCACCGTCCATCCCTTCAATCCTTCAGTCCTTCAATCAACAGCCCCCTTCAACGTCGTCAATCAAGGATAGTTCTTTAAAGCTGAGCTGTCGTTTCACTTTGGCCTGCTCTATTTTATCGAAGGTCTGGGCGCAGGTGATCCCACGCTGTTTCATATGCTTGTTACTTCCAATATGAAGATTTGGAAATTTCCCTTTCTTTTCCAGCAATACCCGGATCGACAACGCTACAAAAGCAAGTGCTACCAACGCAATGGCTACTCCTAAAACCAAAAAAAATTCCATCGTATGCTCCTTTCTTTAACAGCGGCAAAAATACTTAAAAAAGTAAAGGCCCCGCCATGATTTACCTACTATTGTAAACAGTCAAAAAATCATCTTGTTGAATCGTTATTAAGAATGATTCCAATTCGCTATATATAGGGGCCAAATCGAGCGCCAGTTTCAAACATTCTTTCTAATTTTAAGCAAAAATTCATATCATGCAAAAACACATCAATATTGTTGCGGCCATTCAAATTGGCTTCAGCGTTTTCGGAATACTTTTCGCCCTCTTAGTTTATGCCGTTCTTCATTTGGTTGGAGATTTTACCGATGAGCCGGAGGCCAATATGGTTTTGTCCATTATCGCCAACGTCCTCGCCACGGTCTTTGTCATCCTGGCCGTCCCCGGAATTATTGGCGGCATTGGCTTATTGAAACGAAAAGAATGGGCCCGCATCCTGGTGCTGATTATATCCGTGCTCCATGTTTTTAACTTTCCGATTGGCACGGCCGTTGGCGTTTATTCCATTTGGGCGCTTGTGCAGCCCGAGGTGGTGGCCGAGTTTCGCAAACGGCCCATGAACGAACCCATAAACCATGGCTAAAACCGCCCGGCATATGCTGCTTTCCGGACGAGTTCAGGGCGTTGGATTCCGGTATTTTGTGCAACAAAAAGCCAGGGAGTGCCAACTGACCGGATGGGTGAAAAACCTGCCCAACGGAAAAGTGGAGATCGAAGCCGAAGGTGAAGAGCAAGACATCAACTGTTTCATCGATTACCTAAAAATAGGGAACGGCTACAGCCGAACCAACCAATTAAGCCAAAGTCAAGTACAACCCAGCGCAGATTTCAGCGATTTTACGATTCGATATTAACCATGACAAAACAAGATTACCACATGAGCCCTGAGCAGTTTCGCGAGCAGGGCAAAAAACTCATAGACTGGATCGCCGACTATTACGAGCAAGTAGAAAATTACCCCGTTTTATCGCAAGTCAGTCCCGGCGACATTCGTAAAAACCTGCCGGCCAACGCTCCCGGGCAGGGTGAAAGTTTTGATGCGATGATGCGGGATGTGGATCAATTCATCCTTCCCGGAATTACCCACTGGCAGTCGCCCAATTTCTTTGCGTATTTCCAGTCCAACACTTCCGGGCCATCCATTTTGGGCGAGCTGCTTTCGGCTGGCCTCGGCGTACAAGGCATGCTGTGGGCAACCAGCCCCGCCTGCACCGAGCTGGAAAGCCACGTGATGGACTGGCTGGTGGATATGATGGGATTGCCTCAGCAGTTTAAGACCACCAACCAGGGTGGGGGGGTGATTCAGGACACGGCGTCTAACGCGCTGATGACGGCCTTGCTGTGTGCCCGCGAAATGAAAACCAATTTCGAAACCAACAAGCTCGGCGGCTGCCCCAAGATTGTGGCCTACGTCTCGTCGCAGACACACTCTTCCGTAGAAAAAGGCATTAAAATCGTAGGCATTGGACAGCGAAACTTGCGGGTGATTGATGTGGATGAGCAGTTGGCCATGATTCCAGAGAAGATGGAGCAGCAAATCAAAAAAGACCTGGACGAAGGGTACATTCCGTTTTTTGCCTGCGCTACCATTGGCACCACTTCGTCCAATGCGGTTGATCCGGTTCGGGCCATTGGCGAAATCTGCCGCCGCTACGACATTTGGCTGCATGTGGATGCGGCCATGTCGGGCTCGGCAGCCGTGTGTCCGGAGTACCGTAACTACTTTGACGGACTGGAACTGGCCAAAAGTTATGCTTTCAACCCGCACAAATGGCTGTTTACCAATTTTGACTGCGACTGTTTTTATGTGAAGGACAAAGCTGTTTTGATTAAAACACTCAGCATTTTGCCCGAATACCTGAAAAATGAGGCCACCGAGAAAGGTGCTGTGATTGATTACCGCGACTGGCATGTGCAACTGGGCCGGCGGTTCCGGGCCCTGAAACTTTGGTTTGTCATTCGGCATTATGGTGTTGAGGGTTTGCGGTATCACATCAACGAGCATATTCGTTTGGCGCAGGAGTTCGCCGCCTGGGTGGATCAATCACCAGACTTCGAATTGCTCAACCAACCGCCGTTCAACCTGGTTTGTTTCCGCCACAAAAGCGATGATGCATTCAATAAAAAACTGATGGACACGCTCAACAAAAGCGGCAAGCTCTTTTTGACCCACACGGTTTTAAACGGACAGTTTTGGCTTCGCATGAGTATCGGACAAACACAAACCAAGCGGCACCATGTTGAAAATGCCTGGCGCCTGATACAGGAAACGGCTGAGATGAAGTAGACAGAAAGCTGCAAGCGATATGGGCTGAAATTTCAATCCGCCAGCTGGCGGACAGGTTTCAAATTCCAAAATCAAACGACCGCCCCTTCGTGTTGCTCGGGTACTCCTTTTTCTAAGGAGGAGAAAAGGGCTCACTGCTCGTGGGTTTGGAGTTAATAGGAAGCGAAATGTCACTGACCAAAATTCTCCTCCTTTTTTTAAGGAGGAGTACTCCCGGTTTACCGGGAGGGAGGTGGTTGGGTATATTGATTAGGCAGGTGGGATGTTGTCAGCACAAGAAAGCTGCAAGCGATAAGGGCTGAAATCCCAATCCGCCAACTGGCGGACAAATTCCAAAATCCGGGCAATCGGGACTCCCTGCGGTCGCAAGCAACTGATAACCGACAACTGATAACCAAATAATGAATATACAAGGAAGAGGAGAGCGCATGCGCAGTGAAGATATTTCTTTTGTGTAGCGCTGTGAAAAACCTCTGTGTTCTCTGTGGTTAGTTTTAAGAGTGTGAGAAGATGAGAAGGAGAGAGAGGCGAGAAACAGACAACTGAATGAAGAAATAATGAATATTCAATAGCCAATAAACAAGGAAGATGGAGAATCCTACACTTGGTGGACTTTGTGTAGAAGCTTGGTGCTCTTTGTGGTGAAGTTCTATTCGTTCTGTGGTTCAAATTCAAAAAGACAGAAGCCAACCCGTGGGTCAGCTTCTGTTTCCGGCATCTTTAAATGGTCCTAAAAAAATGCTAGAAGTATCGTTTCCGGGTGTACGAACGCCGGTAAAAGTCAAACTCATAAACCACCCGAACTTCGTGGGTTCCGAGGTGGTACTTGCTAAACTCCTGTGCCAGCGAATAATCGAATGCGTAGCCCATCTTCACAAATTTCATGACCTCCAACTGCAACACGGCTGCCACCGTGTGGGTTGACCGATAAATGGCACCAATCCAAAACTTATCGTAAAGCATAAAGTTGGCCGACAGATCCAGCTGCAGGGGCGCGCCAATGGCTCCCTTCAGCATAAAGGTTGGTTTAAACCTGACCTGGCGTTGTGTGCCAAACAAGTAGCCACCAATGAGGTAGGCATATTGCAGTTCGGCCAGGGATGAATAGTTGGTCCGGTTGGTTTCAAAATTGTTGGCAATCAGTTGTGGGATGGATAAGCTGATAAAATAGTCTTTGGTATAGACCATGGCGCCAATACCTGCTGTTGGCATCATCTTGATCTCCACGTCTTCCATAAACATGGGGTCCTCAATGCCATCGGGGTAAAGTTTGTACTGGGTCAGTTCGTTACTGTAATTGATAAACCCCGCCTTTAATCCGAAACGTAGCCAAGTCTTCCAGTCCAGCCGAACCTGAAAGGCATAGTCGCCTGTGATGGTCAGCTTCTTTTCATAAGCCAGACGGTCATCAATAATGTCGAGCCCAACACCATTGTTTTCGTTTTTTATTGGAGAATAAAACACCGCCGACTTGGTGAGCGGCGCCCGGTCGTGCCCCACATAATACTGGCGGGTGAACACCTGAACACCCATCTTGTCCCACATGCCGGCGTAGGCTGGATTTACCGTTTGAACACTATTCATGTACTGCGTGAAGATCGGATCTGACTGGCCCAACGAAGGAATACACCACAGTCCGCCCAGAATGATCAGGATCAAAATCCTTTTCACGCTTGAGGCTGCTGTATGTGTTATTGTTCGTTGTATCATCTCCGCTGCGATATTAGTTATTTTTAATAAGAAAGCATGACGGTTCCACTATCCCGGTTTCCATCTCCTCTGACCAAAACGTAGAGGTAGTTTCCGGGCGGTAGCCTATCAAGACTTGCTGATCCGTCGTTGGTGCGGCTTCCATCCCACCAGGCTTGTTCGAAACTGCCCCAGAAATCAAGGTTGCCATAGTGTTCATGCTCGTACATTTTTTCTCCCCACCGGTCAAAGATCAACAGGGTGGCATTCGGATAATTGTCGATACAATAGATCTGGAAGAAATCATGAATGCCATCTCCGTTTGGCGAGAAACCCTCGGGGATAAACATGGTACAATCTCCCTGAATATCGAGGTAATCCGGATGCCCATCCTGGTCCATATCATCGTCGAAGTAAACATCATTGTTGTTGTAGTCCTCATACAATGTTGGAATGCCGTCGGCATCATCGTCCGTGTCACGCCAATCAGGAATGCCATCGCCATCGAAATCCTGCAGGTGCGGATTCGATCCAAACGGATTATCCAGGTTGTCGGGATTAAATCCTCCGAAGAAATTGTCATAGGCATCATCCAATCCGTCGCCGTCGATATCGGAGTAATCCGGACTGATTTCAGCAATCCCTTTGGCACCAATGTCGTAACCCTCAATATAATCCGGTACACCGTCATTGTCCGAATCGGTATCCTGGAAGTCTGCCAGGCCATCGTCGTCAGTGTCAACCGGACGAATTCCCAGGCGGCCACCTTGCTCATAGGCATCGTCCAGCCCATTGTTGTTGTTATCCACACCCCAAGGTGCAATGTAGCCGCCGGTGGTTTGTCCTTCGATGTTGTCGGGGATACCATCATTGTCGGCATCAATATCCAGGTAGTCCGGAATACCGTCACCATCCGTATCGACGCTGTCGTTGCCTTCGTCCCAATCCACAATACCATCGTTGTCTTTGTCGATATCGATTTCATTGGGCACGCCATCGCAGTCCGAATCTTCAAAAATGGTGATGTACACCATGGCTTCGTCACAAAGTGAGAACAAGTTCACATCGCACACCCGGTAGCTAAAGCTATCCACGAAGGCCGAGCCACGCACGTATTCATACTGGAAGGTTCCGTCTTCGTACAGGGTCACCGTTCCATGCTGTGCCTCCAGGGTTGGCGTGGTGTCGATCTGCAGGGCGTCGCCATCCGGATCGGAATCGTTGTTCAGCAGATCACCAAAAATGGTGAAGCAGCCGTTCACAAAGAAATCATCGGTAGCGATTGGCGCCTGGTTGGGTTTCAAAACAGTGACGGTGACCACAGCCTCGTCAGAATGGAATCCACACGGATGCGTGTCAGAAATTTGGTAAACAAACTCATCGGTTCCCACAAAGTCCGGATCCGGGAAGTAGGTAATTGTATAGTCATCGTTCACCAGCCAGGTACCATGCGCAGGCGGTGAGATTACTACCAGCGAGGTGCTGTCCAGTAATCCTTCAGGATCAGTATCGTTGTTTAAGACCGGAATATCGACCGGTCGAATATTATCGGTAATCGCTTCATCGTCGCGGGCATCGGGTACCCCATTTCTTGGGCGGACATGAATGGTCATGGACGAGACAGCGGGGCTACATCCTGAGCCGTCGGACAGGCCGTAAGCGGTGAGGGTCAGGGTGATGGATTCGCCCTGTACTTCCTGCCCTCCGGGAATGTAGATTGGGTGAAGCAGGCTGGGGTCGTTGAAGTGGCCATCACCGTTCGTGGTCCACAACAGGCTGCTGTAGTCGCTGGCCGTAGCGGTACTCAGCAATACGCTATCACCGGAACAAATCGTGTAATCACTTCCGGCATCGGCAATTGGAACCGGAAATACTTCTATTTCGCCTAACTCATGGTTGATACAGCCAAAGCTACTGGTTTGTTCCGTGGAGATGCTATAGGTTCCCGGGGACACATCCCAGCCAATGCTGATCTCGCTACCAAATACGGGCTCACCGTTGGTATCGGTGGCTGTAAAAGGTGTTCCTGTTGGATTGTCGAGGATGATTTCGGTACCGTCAGAAGCTTCCAGTTTCCATACCCAGGTGGAACCTTCTTCTCCATCAATGCGGTAGGTACGTTGGGCGTCAACACATACTTCATCAATGACATAGCTTTCCTGTGCAGTAACCCCGAAGGTCACGGCCAGAAGAGTCATTAGTAGTATGTATTTCAGCCTGTTCATGTTTAGTTTCGAGTTTCGAGTTTCGAGTTTACAGTTATGCGTTTCGAGTTACGGGTTTCGGGTTTCGGGTTGCTCATACACTTACTTGTTTATTTCATTTCCATCTATCAGTCCATCCTTCAATCTTTCATTCCTTTCAGTCTTAACCACGGAGAACACGGAGTTTTTTCCACGGAGTTTCACAGAGGGAATGTCCCCACTTCGCACGCTCTCTCTTCTTCCTTGTTTATTGTATATTGAGTATTTATCATTCATTATTTCTTCATTTCGTCTGTCCGTTTCAGCAACTGGCTGCCTGCAGCTTTCTGCCTATTGCGACTGTTCTCACCCTCTCGCTCTCTCACGCTCTCTTCGTCTCTTCGTACGCTCGTCTCTTCATGCCTTCGCTCCTTTAATTCTCCACCTGATAAATCCTTGAGTTAACCGGTATCGGGTGAACCGTCAGCTCGATGTCTTCCGAAGCGTCCAGGTTTTCACCATAGCGGTCTTTCAAGTTTATAATCCGGTAGGTGGTGGTTTGAGAAGGATAAACATGAATCTCCTTCGGATTCTCCTCCGCGTTTACCGTGTACGCTATCTGTTCAATCACCCCATCTTCGCCAACGGCTTCGAGCGTAAAGCTCCAGGCTGGCTGTCCGGTTAAGGTGACAGTGATAATGGCCGGATCGCTGATGCAAATCTCACCCGGATAAATCGCCAGTTCAGCGGTGGGCAAATTCTCCAGCACTTCGAGCCTACCCACTTTCAGGTTGTTGGTACAGCCTTCCTCATCCACGGCCATGACCCGGTAGAAATAGATTCCCGCTTTCAGCCAGTGCACGCTCACCGCAGCACCCGTATTGCCGCCAACAAATTCCGCTTCATCGGGCGAGGCATTGCCGTCCACCTGGGCAAAGTTCACACTTGGGTCGTTATAGATGTCCCAGGTATAGGTATCATTTCCTTCCTGAACTACGCTGAGCTCAATGGTTTCTCCCTGATATACCGTACGCATCTGGGCCGCAGCAAAAGCCACAGTCAGCACCACCAGCATAATGGCCAGCGTCAGACGGATCATATGGTATATCAATCGTTTCACATCAATCAGTTGTCAGTTGTCAGTTTACAGTTTCGAGTTTCGGGTTTTGAGTTTACAGTTGCTCATTTCTCTTACTTGTTTATTTCATTGATACAATTTTTAGTTATCGGTTTCGAGTTTAAAGTTGCCAGTTATCGGTTCTCTCCCTCTCACGTTCCCATCTTCTCCCCCTCTCGAACTTAACCACGGAACTTGTCCCGGTAACGGGAGAACACAGAGGTTTTTCACAGAGTTCCACAAAGAATAGATGCTTTTTCGTAAGTTCTTGCCTTTGTCAGCTCGTCCCGTCATACGCTCGTGTCTTCGTGTTCGATCATTCATTATTTAGTTATCAGTTTACAATTGTCAGCCACTGGCCTCTGCTTACTGAGACTGCCTACTGCTTCCTAGCAGACTCATTATTATTCCTTTTTTCATCCAGTTCCAGCCATCGCTCGATTTTTTCAGTTTCAACTTTTTCATTGTGTGCAGTTTTAAAATTAGCCTGATCGTCGAACCATCCGATAACCTTCTCCCGTTTCAGCTTGGTGGGTCTGATCGAAATACACGCCAGATAACTGGACCATGGATATTCAACAGGATGTGCGCAAAAACCATGATGCACCGGGTTGTCGTGGATGTACAGAATGACCCGTTTCAAATAATTTTCATTGTTAATGGATTTGCGTTTGAAAGGTCTTTCAAAAAGGTTTCCGGTTCGACCTGACCACTGTTGAAAATACCTTGCATAAGCATTGAATAGATGCGCAAAATGACGGTGGGGAACTGGCTTTCTGACGCTGTCAGGAGCTTCGCACGCTGACAGGTCGATCGTTTCCCATTTGCGTTCTTCAAACTTGACAGCGTCGTTAGACCTGTCAACGTTTGTATATTTGTAAACGACATCTTCCTTGATCCTCACCAGCACATGAAAATGATTCGGCATTAATACCCAGGCATAGGTTTCGGCCACCGGGCTGATATACTTGTCGTACAAACCCAGGAAATGTTCGTAATTCTCCGCCTTGTGAAACAAGTCACAGCGGTTGTTACCACGGTTGTAGATGTGGTAAAAATTGCCTTGTATTAATTGCTCTTGCTTCATCTTATTAATTTTTTCTTTTCTGACGCATTCAGGAGCTTCGCACGCTGACAGGTCGATCGTTTCCCATTTGCGTTCTTCAAACTTGACAGCGTCGTTAGACCTGTCAACGTTTTTACAGCCTGCCGACCTTTCCTGCATACCTCTCCCATGCCGGCTTTGAAGGACTGAATCCGTTGGCGACTTTGGCACATACCCCTTTCAGGTGGCCGGTCGTGATCCCAATAGTTGTTGCCGCGTAATACCAGCCTGGTTGGGCGGCTTTCTGTTGGGGGCCGGACATAACTTTCCCATTGTAGGCTCGGAGCCCTGATCACCAAAAACCATGGCAGGTGCCTGGCGGGCGCTTGATGGCGGGCCGGTGCACGACTACGAACCGGATCGCGTGCACGTGGCATCGCCCCGATTGGCTGCCCAATACTAGGCGGCCTGGCTAACGGTGGCCCGTGCTTGTTTAAAGCCCCAACATCCCACGGAGGGATTTTCGCTTCTGATTTACTCATTCGCATGGGTTCTTCATTTTTCAGTTTCGAGTTTCAAGTTTCAAGTTCCGGCCAACTGGCTAACCAACTTCCCTCGCGTCTTCGCGACTTTGCGAGAGACTTTTAACCACAGTACTTGTCCCGGTAACGGGAGAACTCGGCGTTTTTTCACAGCGTTACACCGAGGTTGACTCTGCTCTTCGTCTTTTGGGTTCCTTCCGCTGTTTTTCCTATTCCTTTGCATCAATCTTTCCTTCCTTAACATTGGATTTCGGTTCCTTACGGCGCTTGAGCCGTTCCTTACCGTGCTTTCACTGTTCCTTAACATCAATTACCGGTTCCTTATCATGGATCTTTGGCGCCTTACGGCTCCTGCGATCCTCCTTGCGCTGAATACCGGGACATTCGGGTTGTTGAATGCTCCGATTCTAGCTACTTGTCAAGCAAATCGCTCTTCCCTTCCCCAAACCCGCTCCCGACCCCATTAGGGGATCGGGATGAGGTGGGATGAAAAAGCAATAAGGTCATTCCTTAGTTTTTAGGTATAAATTGTTGAATCGGAGTAGTAGTAGTAGCATCGGGCTCTGTAGTTGAATTGATGTCAGGTCTTGGTGATAAGACATGAGTAATTCTATCATTAGTATAGCCATCATACCAGGGGCATTCTTCACCTGAATTGGAACCTGCCTCATAATGGATATCTCCATAAGCCGCAGTCGTGTAATCTGTTCCTGCCGGGTTTTTCATGATTCCATCAACAGCTAACGTAATTGGAGCAGCCACAATTGTTTCTTCCTGGTTGTTCGCGATTTCTACTCTTACAACGATACATTCGCCGCCAACACCAACTGCGGTTCCTGCACCTCCTGATGCCATAACCGGATTAGTGGAGGTGTATGTACCGCTGCTATTTGTGGTGGCGTTCCAATCTGCCGCGTCTGTTGACGTTGCGTTTGCAGTATATGCCCAGTCTATTGCGGTGACCGTGCGGGTCCCGGAGATTCCATCGACTTGAAAGCTTGGCATCCATGAATCAGTAAAATTGGCTGCTGTTACTGCGAAGAATAAGTAGTTTGTTCCGTAGTTCATGACTAATTCACCAGCTGTATAAACGGCTGATTCAACTGGAGAAACACATGTTGCATAATTGTTGGCTTGTACCGAACCATCAATTCCAAGATTAGCCAAATCAAGTGTGAAAGCGTGAACAGGTTGAATCTCAAAAACTTCAATGTTGTTTGTACATCCGTTTTCATCTTCTACAACGATTACGACCAATACAGGCTGGCTTGCGTCATGCGTGAAAGACTTCCAAGTGATGTCAAGTGTATTCGTACCAGTCGTAAAATCATTGTAACCGGTTCCGCTTGCCAAAATATGAGGCCCGGTACCATCATTTAACTCCCGGCTCGTAGTTAGTGTTGTTACACCTCCCGTGGTCGTTATGATATTTTCATCTTGAGTAACAAACCACCCATACTTATGTGTTCCTGTCGGTGTCGGTACTGAAACGCTATATTCATATGAAGTACCCGGGACTGGATGAAGAGCGTCACTGGTAAGACATGTTACAGGATTTACAAGGGGGCAGCTTGCAGGAACACCGGATAAAACACTTGGCTCTGGCTGAAGCGCTGTTGGTATCACCTGCCCGAACGACTTATTCATTCCGGCGAAAACTGCCAGTACAAAAAACGTTAGAAATAAAATTTGCTTTTTCATCATGTAAAAATTTAATGTGAATACTAATTGATTTAAAGTGTTAATGAATATTAGATGACTAGTTATTCGTCATTAGATAATTAGACATTGGTCATTGGATAACTAGTCATTGGTTAATTAGTTAAACGTTATTTTTCATTCGTATTGATCCGTTGATGGATCATGCTTCAGCGCGTGTTTCCAGTGCGATTCGTTCGCAGGTAACTTTTTGGTACATCCCCTTTGAAATTCGTTTGTTGACGATTTCCGCCTGGGCTGGTCCCGTGAAATTCGCAGGGCGAAGATTTCATGGGAATGTTGTTGGCTGAATCGTTCAGCTTGCAACTTGTTTTACCGGTTTGGGCTTGGGTGTTCGGGGCTGGCTGGTTGGTCGCCCCGGGTCCTAAGCGGTGCGACGGGTGGCCTGTCCCTTTGGTTGTGTGTCGGTGTGAGGGATCCCGAAACCCAAAGCCTGTCATCCGGTATGCGTTATTCTTTCCTTTATTCTAGTTCATAGGCAAATTGTGTTTAGTTGTTTTTTATAATGTTTGGTCTTGGTGTTACCGTGACCGTTGTTTGTGCTTGTGCCGATTCGTTGCCATGACAATCGGTTACCCAGTAGGTAATGGTGTGAACCACATTGGTAAAGTTCACCCCATCGCCGGGGAAGAGAATTGCACTGCCATAATCCGACAATTGGCCGTTTCCATTACGCGTGGATGCAGGTTCTACCGTAGTGGCAGCAAAGTCAATTTGCCAGCGCACACTGTAGGTACAATCCGGATCGCAGTTATCAATCACCGTCGTCAGGTCAATATCTAAGTCAGTACTACCGATTTCAAAGATGTAATACTCGGGACGGGTTGGTGTGATATCGGTTGTAGGTGCAAAGTAAGTGGCCTCAAACAAGCTTTCCACGCATTCTGTCAGTGCATTCAAATCAGTAATTACCGGAGCCTGCTCATCGGTAATGGTAATGGTTTGGGTACATTCATCGTATCCCGAAACATTTTCAGCCCGCCAGGTGATGGTGGTGACCCCCAGTTGAAATTCATAGCTGCCGATGGATGCCGGAGCTGGGGTGGGCGCATTCCCCGTGCTTCCACCGCTACTTGTTGTTTCGTCGGGATTGGTAATGATCCAGGTCCAGGTGATAGGCGGTGTTCCTTCGTTCAGCGTGGGAATTCCCGGATCGAAGGTCGCTGAGCAAGCATCAGGATCTGTTGATTTTTCAATATCAGCAGCGCAGGTTATGTCTGGTTCGCCCAATACGGTAACCGTAAAAGAACAGCTCACTTCATTTCCGTTGGCATCAACCAGGGTGTAGGTAATGGTGCTTACGCCCAGGTTAAAGGTGTAGGAGGCCGGAAACAGGTCAATTCCGCTGGGGTCGCCGCTCCCTGATCCGGTGGTTGCTCCGGTCATCACCCAGCTTAATACCGGGTTGGGACAGTTGTCGGCATAGGTTGGAGCCGGAACAGGCACATCACTCGCGTATGGTAAATCGTAGTCGGCCTGAACGGTGATATCATCGGGGCAATCCAGTGTCGGAAGTAAGTCGGTTACCGTGATCGTTTGTACGCAGGGGTATTCATTGCCCGAAGCATCGGTAATCAACCAGTTCACAGTGGTTGTGCCCACCGGGTAGATTCCGCTGGCATTGTTGGTTCCGTTAAAGTCGTTCACCATCGTAAAGGCTTCACCACAGGGATTGGTAATACTTGGAGCTGGTACGGTAACGTAAGCTTCGCAAGTGTAGTCGTCGGCAGGAACCGTTACATCGTTAGGGCAGGCAACCTCAAATAGCGGATCGGCCAGGTTTTTAATCCAAACCGTGAAGAAGCAGGTGGCAGTGCGTCCGTTAACATCGGTCACCGTATAAGTCACTGTAGTTACGCCAACATTATAGGTCGCAGCACTGGCGTAGTTCGTTCCGGTTGAAGGGCTGCTGAAAGTTGTTGCTCCAGTCAGTTCGTAGGTCAGTGACTCAATGCCGCAGTTGTCGTTTAGCGCCGGATTCGGAATGCTTACGCCTGCCAAATCACAACCTCCGTTAATAATTTCCTGCTCAATAGGACCTGGGCAAGTAATGGTTGGGTCCTGGGCATCGGTCACGATTACGGTTTGGGGGCAGGTCGTCACATTACCCGAAGCATCGGTTATGGTCCAGGTAAAGGTGTGGGTTCCCACCGGATAAGTTCCGCTGGCATTGGCATTGCTGGTTTTGTAGGGAGAAGTGTTGGTAACGGTAAAGGCTTCGTTACACGGGTTACTGATGGATGGGGCTGGCACGGTAACAAAGGTTTCGCAAGCATCCGTATCGGCTACGTCGTTGACTGTTTCAACGGGGCAGGTCGCTTCAAATTGGGGCGCATCCAGGTTTTTAATCCAGACGGTGAAATCACAGCTGGCTGTCCGCCCGTTAACATCGGTTACCGTGTAAGTTACGGTGGTCACACCTACGTTGTAAGTGGCTGCGCTGGCGTAGTTCGTTCCGGTTGAAGGGCTGCTGAAAGTTGTTGCTCCGGTCAGTTCGTAGGTCAGCGACTCAATGCCGCAGTTGTCGTCCAGCACTGGATTTGGAATGCTTACGCCTGCCAAATCACAACCTCCATTAATAATTTCCTGCTCAATAGGGCCTGGGCAAGTAATGGTCGGGTCCTGGGTATCGGTCACGATGACAGTCTGGGGGCAGGTCGTCACATTGCCCGAAGCATCGGAAATGGTCCAGGTAAAGCTGTGGGTTCCTACCGGGTAGGTTCCGCTGGCATTGGCATCGCTGGTTTTGTAGGGCGAAGTGTTGGTGATGGTATAGGCTTCGTTACACGGGTTGCTGATGGATGGGTCCGGTACGTTAACAAAAGTTTGGCACACACCAGGGTCGGCTACGTCGTTGACTGTTTCAACGGGGCAGGTGGCTTCAAATTGGGGCGCATCCAGGTTTTTAATCCAGACGGTGAAATCGCAAGTGGCTGTTAGCCCGTTGACGTCGGTCACGGTATAAGTTACGGTGGTCACACCTACGTTGTAGGTTGCGGCACTGGCGTAGTTCGTTCCGGTTGACGAGCTGCTGAAAGTTGTTGCTCCGGTCAGTTCGTAGGTCAGTGACTCAATACCGCAGTTGTCGTCCAGCACTGGATTTGGAATGCTGACGCCAGCCAGATCACAACCTCCGTTAATAATTTCCTGCTCAATAGGACCTGGGCAAGTAATGGTCGGGTCCTGGGTATCGGTCACGATGACAGTCTGTGGGCAGGTCGTCACATTACCCGAAGCGTCGGTTATGGTCCAGGTAAAGCTGTGGGTTCCCACCGGATAAGTCCCGCTGGCATCAGCATTGCTGGTTTTGTAGGGCGAAGTGTTGGTAACGGTAAATGCTTCGTTACACGGGTTACTGATGGATGGGGCCGGTACAGTAACGAAAGTTTCGCAAGCATCCGTATCGGCTACGTCATTGACTGTTTCAACGGGGCAGGTGGCTTCAAATTGGGGCGCATCCAGATTTTTAATCCAGACGGTGAAATCGCAAGTGGCTGTTAGCCCGTTGACGTCGGTCACGGTATAAGTCACTGTAGTTACGCCAACATTGTAGGTCGCGGCACTGGCGTAGTTCATTCCGCTGGCTGCGCTGCTGAATGTTGTTGCACCGGTCAGTTCGTAGGTCAGCGACTCAATGCCGCAGTTGTCGTTTAGCGCCGGATTCGGAATGCTTACGCCTGCCAAATCACAACCCCCGTTAATAATTTCCTGCTCAATAGGGCCTGGGCAAGTAATGGTCGGGTCCTGGGTATCGGTCACGGTAATGGTGTGGCTACAGGTCTCAATATTACCGGCTTCATCGGTGACAGTCCAGACAACAGTCGTTTTTCCAACCGGGTACGTTCCGCTGGCATTGTTCGTTAAATTAAAACTATTGACGATTGTCAGGTTCCCGCAGGGGTCAGTAGCTTCCAGCGGCTCAACCGTGACAACGGCTCCACATTCACCTTCTTCAGCTTCCAATGTTTGATCATCAGGACACTCAGTGATCACTGGCTTTTCATCGTCAATAATGGTCACTGTTTGGGTGCAGGTTGCCGTATTTCCACAAGCATCGGTTGCCGTCCAGGTAACCAAAGTTTCGCCCACCGGGAACTGGGCCGGAGCATTGTTGGTAAAAGTAACCGACGAGCAATTGTCACTTCCGGTTGGCGTTCCCAAGTCCACATTGATGGCAAAACACTCCCCATCTTCAACGGGTTGGCTAATAGGTGCCGGACAAACAATTGTGGGTGGGGTGGTGTCGTCAACGGTTATAATTTGGTTGGCCGTACTGCTGTTACCACAATTGTCGGTTGCCGTCCAGGTCCGGGTAAGGGTGTAGCGGTTGGGGCAGCTACCATTCGCACGGGTCTCTCCGTTATAGGCCAGGGTTACGGTTCCATTACAGTTGTCGGTAGCTGTAGGCGTTCCTACTGTCGGAATACCGTCGCACTCCACTGTTACATCGGCCGGAACAAAGGTAAATGTGGGCGCGATGTTATCATCCACCGTGATAATTTGAGTGCAGTCAGTATAGTTGCCGCATTCATCAGTGGCTCGGTATGTCCGGGTGATGGTATAGCTGTTCGGGCAGGTCTGGCCACTGGTTACGTCACTACGATGGGTAACGGTAACCGTGCCTACACAATTGTCGCTGGCAGCAACCAATGAGATATCAGCCGCAGGGACATCTGACGTACAGCTGACCGTTAGAGGTGCCGGGCAGGTGATGCTTGGAGCAGTCTGATCATTCACCACAATGGTTTGGGTGCATTCATCCCAGTTTCCGCAAACATCGGTGGCCCGGTAAGTCCGGGTAATGGTGTAGCGGTTGCCGCAGCTCTGGTTACTGATCACATCGCCTCGATGCGTAATGGTGGGTTGTTGACCACAATAATCTGTTGCTGTTCCGCCAGCCGTAATAAAGGCGGTATAGCTATTCACGGCAGCAGGCACTTCGGATGCACAGGATACCTGAACCAATGGAGGACAGGTAATTTCCGGCGGTGTCTCATCACGAACGGTAATCTCTTGGATACAGGAGGCGGTGTTTCCACAGGCGTCTGTTGCTACATAAGTTCTTTTGATAACAAAATGCTCCGGGCAATCCTGATTGTCAACCGTTTCACCGGTAAAGGAAATAATCGGATTTCCATCGCATAAGTCGCTGGCCGTACCTACTCCCAGATTCACAAATTCCGTATAATTGTTGGCTCTGGCTGGCACTTGTGAAGCACATTCAACAAGAACAGGGTTACAGGTGATGGTAGGTGGAGTTGAATCAACAATGTGAATGGTTCCGGTTGTTGTTGACGGATTACCACAAGCATCATAAGCTGTGAAGGTTACAACCACACTGCTACCGCATGCGTGCGTTATTCCAGTGAAGTTATTGGCAGGTACAAACTCAGTAACTGTTCCGTCAGCATCAGTATAGGTCGCATTGGCGCTGTTTAGCCAATTATTGATCAAAGATGTTGCATCAGAGGCATTGCACTCAATGTATAAATCATTGGCAGGAGCGGTAATTGTAGGGCCAACTTCGTCATATGACCAGTCAAAATTATGAACGGCAGTATTACAAATAATCCCGGTTTGGGTTTCAACAACTTTGATCGAATATTGTCCTTCAGCCGTCGGCTGATAGTCGGTTCCTGTGGAAAGAAGCGTCCCGGTGGCATCATAGCCGTTGTACCAAAAGTAGTCATATTGGTAGTCTTCGGATGGAGCTGGATTAATAGAGGCATGAATAATGGATGGCTGTCCTTCACACACGTTTTCAGGATCAATGTCAAAATTGATTTCGATCTTGGGAAGGATCGTAATTGTCAGAATATCGCAATCTTGACCACCACCACATACAGCACCCTCAGTTGCCAAGTCGCCACAAACTTCATATTTGATTGTTGAAGGCGCATTTTCATCTGGTGTGAACGTTGGCGTCAGATTACCCGTTGAAAAATCGAGGTAACGCTCATAACCGTTGCCTGAAATATCAGTATAAGTGACGGATTCGGCTGTAATCCCGGAAACTTCAATTTGGTTACTGCAATCAATACGGGTTGATAAATCGCCAACAGTTACGGCTCCAGGGATGGAAATAAATGTGAAATCGTTTGCATTTCCACCTTGTTTACAATAGGTGAATGTTCGTAAGCCGCCGCTCGGAATACAAATGATATCATTAATAGGTTGAATGCTTTCACAGCCAATTCGATAATCTTTTGGTTGGGGCAATGCACCATCTACCAATACAGTAATGCCCACAGCGTCAGGATGCAACAGAATATTGAAGGAGATACATCCATTATTCCCCGGCGCTGTGGCATCGCAACATAGTCCCATTCTCTCCAGGTCTTCCAATGTCAAAGTCATGGATGCAGAGGCCTCCAGATCAACAAAGTGAAACGGGACTATGTCTTGACAAGTAAAACAATCTTCCGTGTTGTCAACGAAAATGGTCATCTGGCAGGTGGACTTGTTGCCGCAGGCATCCGTTGCTTGATATGTCCGAATAACGGTCTCCGGGCAAAATCCAGCACCTTGTTCCAGTCCAGTATATTGTTCATCAATAAATTCAACAAGCACCGATCCGCCACAGTTATCAGTGGCAGTAACGATAATCTCATCGGGTGTTGGGATATCATCTGGAGTGGCGACATGAATATCTCCGGGACAAATGATTACTGGAGCAGTATTGTCCTCAACGGTAATGATTTGAGTGCCGGAAGATGTGTTTCCCACACAATCTGTAGCAGTCCATGTTCTGGTAATCGTACCACGTCCAACGCAATTTCCGGGAACTTCGTCATCAGAATAAGTGATTGTCACCTCTCCGCCACAGTTATCCGTTGCCGTAGCCATCCCGGTTCCGGTAGGTGAACTGTCTTCGTGGCACTGAATGGTCTTATTGGACGGGACGGTCAACACCGGCTTGATGTTATCTGAAATCGTGATGATTTGTTCTTTTGAGGTCGCGTTTCCGTGAATGTCGGTTACCGTCCAGGTTCTGGTAATGATGAAAGTACCGTCGCAAAGTCCATCTGCGACAGCATCGGTATAAGTGGGAGAACCAACAGCCAGTCCACAGTTGTCAGCAGCATTCGTAATGGTTCCTGTTTTTGAGGGATCAATGTCGCCTGGCAAATACGCACAGGAAGCGTTGACATAGATGGGCGTATTGCCAGGAGCCGTAAATGTGGGTGCCTGCGTATCGTCTACAGTAACCGTAAATGAACAAGTTTCTGTATTTCCAGCAGCATCAAAGGCAGTGTAAGTTATGATGGTTGTTCCAACATTGAATGCCCGGCTGTTTCCTACATACTGGATGCCGGTGGATGATGAAGTTGCCGTTGTTGCGCCAGTCATCGTCCATGTTAGTTTATTGATGCTTCCGCAGTTGTCGGTAACGACAGGATTTGGAGTGGGAACCACAGCACTGCAAAGGCTTGATGTACTGGGAATTTCGGTAATATTTGCTGGGCAGCTCGAAAAGACCGGCTTTTGATTATCTGTCACTGTAACGTTGAAGGAGCAGCTCGCTGTATTGTTATTGCCATCGCGAATGGTCCAGGTCACGGTGGTGGTTCCCTTGGTAAAAACATAGCCAGCCAAGGTGCTGGAACCGTTCAGGTTATTGGTGACACTGGCGATCGTACAGTTATCATTGGTTGAAACCGGATCAAACTCGGCACCTACCGTAGCGTAAGTGCATTCGTCAGGATCCGAACTTCTCGTCTGATTTTCAACACAGCCAAGAGTAGGGTTTTGATTGTCCAACACTGTGACATTAAAAGTACAGGTTTGGATATTCCCAGCTGCATCGGTTACCGTCCACTCAACAGTTGTTGTTCCTGCGGGGAAGGCGGCTCCCGCCAGCGTGTTACTGTTATTAAAATCATTTACAATGCTTGCCCCACTACAGTTGTCACTATAACTGATGGGATCAAACTCCGAGCCAACGACAGTATAAGTGCATACTCCCGCATCTGCATTCTTGGTTTGTGGAACTACGCAATCAATCACCGGAGCTTCATTATCGGTAACGGTGACCAACTGGTCACAGGAAGCCATATTCCCGGCCGCATCCGTAACAATCCAAGTCACAGTGGTTGGGCCAATCGGAAACAGATAGGTCGCTGTATTAATCGTCACCCCACCAATCTGGGCAATAACCGAAGCCACCGAGCAATTGTCAGAAGTAGCAGGTGTTCCCAGGTTAACTGTTGTTGTGCAGTTGCCGGTTCCATCAGTAGAGGTGGCGGTGGTGATGGCGGTGGGGCAGGTGATGGATGGGGGAGTTGTATCATCAACAACGACTATTTGATTTTGCGTAGAAGTATTTCCGTTTCCGTCATCATAAGTCCAGGTGATTGTGTAAGTACCCTGAGTATTGTAAGTCAGCGGATCGCTTGTTGTTCCG
>JGI25321J50212_10000397_pt1 | contig 55317 bp, 41 predicted proteins | sample AutmiccommuBRH23_FD_50212 | JGI IMG/M metagenome (IMG submission 50212)
CCCAGTTCTTCTAGTCTCGCGGCAAAGCCGTCCAATATCGCTGGGATCTTATCGTAATCTGTAATCGCGATCTGCTCCATCCGCACTCGGTCAGACTCAAGATCCAACCTGTCTAAGGTCTCTGCCACTTTCGATAACCTGATTTCGGCCAGCTCGCTTCCTTTGATGAAGTGGCACTGATAGTCATCNCCATGCTTGCATCCTAGGAGAAGGATTCCATCAATTCCTTGGGACATTGTATCAGCTATCCACACTAGGCTCATTGAGCCTAGACATCTTACCGGGATAACTCGCACCCAAGCATTGTACTTGAGATGGTTTATCCCTGCCATATCAAGCGCCGGAATAGCATCATTTTCACAGGCAAAGATCACAATTCTCGGTTTTTCCTCGTCTTCCTCTGGTACTTCAATGGCTTTAATCATGTTGCCGATCATCGGCACTGAGTAATTCTTAAAGGATATAATTCTCTCTGGGCAAGCTCCCATGCAGATTCCACAGCGGCGACAACGGGTTGGATTTGGCAGTGGATTAAATTTTTCATCTTCGTTAATGGCCCCAAAAGGACATTCCACAGTACAACGTTTACACTGGGTACATCTCGACATTGCGAAGTCTGGAAACGATATATCCCCTACCCGCGGGTGCACTGCTGATCCCTGGGCGCTCAGTTCTGTACATTGGATGGCCTTCATGGCTGCTCCTGTGGCATCTTCGATGCTCGAAGCTGCATCCATCGGCATCCTTACGCTTCCTGCTGCATATATCCCTGTGCGGCGTGTTTCATACGGGAAACAGATGAAATGTGAATCTGCAAAACCATATTTCAACGTCGGCATCTCTGGTCCCTGTCTGTAGGCTAGGTTCAAGAGATTCGACCTGAGAATATCTTCTCCCTTAGGTCCCTCTTCTTTTTTTGCTTCGTCTTCTTCAACTTGGGCCACGATGTTTTCTCCAAGGGCTGTGGTTGGCACCATTCCTGTTGCTAGTACCACCATATCCACGCCCTCTGTGGTTATGCTTGCTCCCGTTAAAACGTCTTTGGCTTCGATGATCAAGTTCTTTTCGTCATCTTCTGTGATTCCCGATATTTCTCCTCTGACGAAGATTCCTCCATCTTTCTGCACTCGTTTGTAAAGACGCTCGTATTGACCCGGTGACCTCATGTCTTTGTAGAAGACATACACCGAGGCTTCTGGATTCTGCTCCTTCAAATAGGTTGCTTGTTTCAAGGACTCTACGCAACATTCCGCTGAGCAATATGACAGGTGTTCCGGATCTCGAGATCCTGCGCATTGTATGAAGGCGATCGTTTGTACTTCTTTGCCGTCGGGGCGTACGATTTTACCTTTTTTGGCTAGCTCTTCCATCTTTTGCCCGGTTATTACATTTTCATATTTGCCATAACCAAGATTCCCCAGCTTGCTTGCATCATACGGAATAGCTCCTGTTGCTAGAATGACCGATCCGATTCTTTCCGTTATGGTCTTGCCGTCTTGGCTAATAGTTACATTAAACATTCCAGGTGCGCCGGCAATTTCTTTTATTTCCGCGCCTGTATAGACTGTCACATCCGCGTGAGCTTCGAGTTCTTTAATCCGCTCTGCGATATCGACCTCTTCCGGTCCATCATAAGGGGTTTTTAACGGTGCTTGTTTATATAGGCTGTTCATCCACCCACCAAGCACTGGACTTTTCTCGACTAGAACGCTTTTATACCCTGCTTTTGCTGCCTCTAAAGCAGCGGTTATGCCTGAAAGACCTCCGCCCACTACCAGGATGGTTTTTACCATGTTTTCCCCTTGGAAGGCCTCAGGTAATTGGATATGCTTGGCTTTGGCAAGACTCATCCGCAAGCTATCCTCAGCCATCATCTGGGTATCTTCATCATTAGCTGGATGACTCCAGATGATTTGTTCCCTCAGATTGGTTCTTTCCAGTAAGATCGAAGGTCCAAACTCAAAAACATCATAATTGACACGGGATGAGCAAGCAGCGATCACGACTGTGTTAACTCCATCGTTCTCTATGTCGCTCTTAATTTCGGCTATGCCTTCCGCTCCACAGTAAAAGGCATGCGTCTTGCATACTGGAACTTTATTTTCCTTCGTGGCTACCTTAGACAGGCTTCCTATATCCAGTGAATCTCCAATTCCACAGCCGGTGCAGATATAAACACCTGTTTTTTTATCCATTGTGCTACCTCCTCACCGTCGATTGAATGGCCTTTAGCGCTGATGCCGTTGCATCTTTTGTCGATGAGGCAACATCCAATGGCTTTTTAACGCATCCTGCTCCATATATCCCAGGCTGCTTTGAATCCAATGCTATAAATCCATCCTCATCATAGGTCATTTCGACAGGTACTTTTGTTCTGACTGTTGTCGGTACCATCCCTGTCGCCAGTACTACCATGTCAACTTTTTCTTTCATTATTTCCCCAGTTAACTGGTTCTCGACTTGTACGGTCACATCGTGGGTCAACGGATCTTCTGTGATCTCGCCAACTTTCCCTTTGATCATGGTGATGTCATCTTGTACATTGGCATAAAATTCTTCATGTTTGCCCATCGCTCTGACATCTATATAAAACATATACACTTTAGCATCTGGGTATTGTCTCTTTACATATGTGGATTGCTTCAAGGCAGCCATACAGCAAACACCAGAGCAATAGGTCAGATTGTTTTCGTCGCGTGATCCGGCACACTGCACAAACGCTATGTTTTTGACCTCTTTGCCATCTGACGGACGCACTATCTTGCCTCCAGTAGGTCCATTCGAAGCCGCTAGTCTCTCCATCATCACATTGGTAATCACATTCTGATGTCGTCCAAATCCATAATAGTCTACTTTCGTAGCATCATAAGGATCCCAACCCGTTGCCCATATGATGGCGCCGACGTTTAACTTAAAGCTTTTAGCTGTCATATCTAATTCAATGGCGCCATACTCGCAGGCACTTACACATTTTCCGCATTCTGCACCCAGACATGCCTTATCATCGATCAAGTACTTCATTGGGAAGGCAAACTCATGGGCTTTGTATATAGCCCCTGTTTTATCCATTCCGTAATTGAAGTCGTTCGGTCTCTCTGCCGGGCAGACTTCAACGCATTTCCCGCAAGCCGTACAGTTATGGTTTACATAACGGGGATTTGATTTTACGGTGACTGTAAAATCCCCTTCTTGTCCTTCGATCGCTTCGACTTCCGCTAAGTTGAAAAACCTGATCCGGGGATTTTGCTTGATCCGTCTGAAATTAATCTCCAACCCGCAGTTCGGCGGGCACAGTTTGGGAAAATATTGGTTCATTTGAGCTACCCTACCACCAAGATAGGACTTCTCTTCGACCACATAGACCTCGCTTCCTGCCTCGGAAGCTTCCACAGCGGCTGTAAGTCCGCTTATTCCTCCTCCAACCACTAGGATACTCTTAGATGCCATCCTGCTACCTCCCTTATATGTCGATAGACTCTCGGCTTTCACCGAGTCAGTTGGACAAGGATTGCCCTGAACCAACCTTATAGCATACCTACTACTGTCTTTATACTTATCAGAAAGTATAAATTACGTCTCATACTGCAAGAATGCTAATTCGTGCGAAGACAGTGTCTTCGTCTGTAGCATAAGTGCAACTAAGGCTACCGTCAACGCCTGAAGGTTGACAGAATGACTATTACGTGTGAAGACAGTGTCTTCGGGCGCTAGCCAAGTTTTCTTTGATAGTAGTAGGTATTTGCTTTCAATCGAGATAAACCGGAAATGATAATAGATAAACTCTATTCAACATGTGAACTAAGGCACGCTCTATTAACTGGAAAATGATTTGTTTCACATATGCAAAGAAATAGTAATACGATGATTCAAGAACTAAGATAAATGAACGTGAGAAATTACACAAATTCATTTTTCACATAATTTCTCACAAACTAAGACTAGCACTAAAGTCATAATGAGTCAATATGACCGTAATTAAGAAATCAAATGATTAATCAATTTTTTGTAACTCTTTATCTTGTATATTAGCCACTTTACAAATTCTAATAACATATCTCTAACCAGTTCCCCTCCCAATGCTAAAAAAAGGTTGCTAGAATTATCTCAAATCTTAGGTAGTCAATGTTTATCAAAGACAACCTCTGCTGGGTAGGAGTACTCTGTAAAATTGTTACAAGCATAAACAATAATTCTTAACATATGTCCAAATCTAAACTGGTTAACCATAACAAAAACTAATTATAAGAACGAAAACTTTAATATTGTGTTTTTACTCAGCTGATGATTCAGTGTGGTTCTTTATCCCCCACTGATTAAAAGGAATTATCATAACTTGTGCCGAATTCAGCTCCTACTTAAAGAAGTGTGAGACTTCTTCCGGCACTTATTAAAACTAAAAGTTCAGATAAACTTGGTTGTGTTAACTGCTCTTTTTAAAGATACAATTTGATTAAGGCTTGCGTTCCACTATTTTCTTCACCTTGTTCTGCGAGTCTATCATACAATGATTTAGCCAACTCTAAACCTGGGGTAAGTAGCCCCATTGCTTGAGCAGAATCCATAGCAATCGTCATATCCTTGATAAAGTGTTTAATATAAAACCCTGGGGCAAAATTATTTGCTAACATGCGAGGAGCCAAGTTAGTTAATGAAAAACTCCCAGCCGCACCTGATTCGATACTCTTCAAAACCGTTTCTGGATTCAACCCGGCGGTTTTCGCATAGGCCATCGCCTCACATACCCCAATCATGGTCGAGGCTATCGCGATCTGATTAGACATTTTTGTGTGTTGACCAGCACCAGCTTTGCCTTGTAAAACGATATTTTTCCCTATGAGGTTAAAAATTGGAACTAGGGCTTCAAATACCTCAAAGTCTCCACCTACCATAATAGCCAAACGAGCTTCTTTTGCACCTACATCCCCACCTGAAACCGGAGCATCTATCGCATACATCCCCTTGACAAGAGCCTCATTATATATTCTTTCGGCTAAGACAGGAGACGAAGTTGTCATATCCACTAAATAGCTTCCGCTCCGAGCATGACTTATGATTCCGTCTTTTCTTAAATACACTTCTTCAACATCTTTTGGATAGCCGACCATAGTGATAATCACATTACTTCGAGCGGCCAACTCCGCGACAGTATCTTGCCAAACTGCTCCCATTTGGATTAACTCTTCTGCTCTAGCCTTTGTGCGGTTAAAAACTAGCACTTTATAACCAGCTCTTAATAAATGGCCAGCCATACTCTTGCCCATTACTCCTGTACCCACAAAGCCAATGATCGTATTGTCTTTAGTAATTGTCATTATAAACTCCCTTTCGATAACCCAGCTTGGAAAAACTATAAAATATCTATCTAACCATGTCAAGTACACTTAAACCACAATTTCTTGACCCAAATTCACTTGGACGGAGAGATAGACAGGATTTTAAACCTGCCTATCTCTTGTCACCTAAATTGCTAATTATTAATTACTAGCTTTCCAGAGGCCGTGAATGTTGCAATATTCTCTAACTTCTATTACGTCGTTTGATTTGACCAAAAATGAGGCTTCAGGTGCTTGGTTTGGAGCTAGTTCAGCTCTAAGAACATGATCCTTTGTTAAAACTTCGATAAATCGAATATAATGTTTTTCTTCCATCGGGTGGGCTACGCTACCCACTTTAACCTTAATACCTCCGTCGACTTCCTCAACCACAGGGACATGTTTCTCAATACTTGCATCCTTAGTGCCTGCCTCCAGTTTATCCATTGGTTTGTTACAGCAGACCAATGCCGATGCTCCAGTATTAACAACCTCAATAACATTTCCACAAATACTACATACATAAAGTTCCCTAAGGTTTGTCATTAAATATGCCCCCATTCTTTTAAGCTAAACCTAGATAATAGTATTCTCCAAAAGCTTGATATTTCCTCCTTATAATTATTTCTTTTTTATAAGTATTTTATTTATTCCTTGCAAAAATGCATAATCTAATCGACTAATGTTTTGATCGTGGTTTCATCATCAGCGTTTTATTCAGTTTTAAGGTCTACGTTCTCTTTTTTGACTTCATGATTACAACATCCATGGTGCTCATGATGATGATCCTTGTGGTGCAGATAATGTGTTTTAGCAACCTGTCGAGCTTTACTCATAAATTCTCTCCACGCATTCGCCATTTCGTGATGAGCATTTACAATTTCTTCATCACCGTTCACTTCAATTTTGAAATCATTATCCGTTTTTGTAAACTTGATACCAAATTCTTTGTTACTCATGTTAAATCCTCCAATTTTATTAATTGTCAATCTAGAGTCAAAAGGTCTAATATCAATTCACATTAATCTGATTTCCTTTTCAGTACCTATGACTTGCGTTTTCGATGGGAATGTGTATGCCATTTTAGCGGTTTCTCTGCTCTCTTGCGCAAGTTATTGATTAATAGGCACGCAAACACTCCCATGAGGTACAGTAACTTGGTGGCCAAATTCTCTTGTCCATTACTCAAAACTATGGCATATCCGATCCCTGTGGTTGCCAATAAAACAGTCCACATTAGACGGTTTGCCAAAGTCTCCAGAAACCTCAATTGCCTAAGGATCGGCCCCATCTCAACTTTGACTTGTACGTCCCCTGCACGAAAATCTTTTAAAGTTTTCTCCAGCAAGGGTGGAATTTCTACCCCTGCCAGAGCTACTGTTTTTGCCTTCCTCCAAACCAGTTGCAAAGGTGAGAAGTCCTGCCCGAGAACCTGCATAGCATAGGGCTTAATCACTGACAGGATATTCATGTTTGGGTCTAGCCCTGCCGCAATCCCTGATAGTGTACCTACAGCCCTACCTAAAAAGGTATAATGTGCCGGTATTTGAAACGGTTCGGAGTAAATGAACTCACGCAATTCTCCCAAGAACTTGTCTACTTGTAAATTACCCAATTCCTCAAAGCGAATATCCTTAAGTACTACTAGGAAAATGGTAATTGCCTTCTGCAAACTTAAGAGGTTTGCTACAGGCTTGATGAACCCCATTTCTTGCAGTGCCTGAGATAGCTCTTCTGCATTACTGTTGATTACTCCACTGATCAGTTTACGAACTGACCGCTTATTAGCGTCGGTAATCCGTCCTACCATCCCAAAATCGATGAATATGATTCCGCCATCCGATCGCACAAATAAGTTCCCTGGGTGCGGGTCAGCATGATAAAATCCGTGTATCAAAGCTTGCTTAAGATAGGCGTCGACTAAAGTACCCGCTACTGTTTCTGGTTCAAGTCCAGCTGCCAGCAACCCTGCGCGGTCGGTTACCTTATACCCACCGACAAACTCCATTGTCAAAACCCGCTGTCTCGAGTATTCTGGGTAAACTGCCGGCGCAGAAATCATCGGGTCCTGTTGAAAATTAAACCGAAAGCGCTCCAGATTAGCTAATTCTTGCTGGTAGTTCAGCTCTTCACGAAGTGTAGCGCCAAATTCAGCATAGATGTCGTCAAAATCCGCATACTTCTCCCATTTGGTAAAAACCTTTAACATCCAGATCACGCCTCGGAAGGCTGCCAGGTCGATTTCAATTATTTCCTCAATACCCGGACGCAAGACTTTCACAGCCACTACTTCCCCAGATAGCAAGACAGCCCGATGTACCTGCCCTAAGGATGCCGCAGCGATATGGGCTTCCTCAAACTCGGCGAAAATAGTTTCCACTGTATCACCAAGTTCATTGACAATCACGCGTTTGATTTGGTCTGTTTCCACGGGTGGTACTTCATCTTGCAGCAGAGCCAGTTCCGAAGTAAATTCACTTGGCAGCATATCAACACGGGTACTAAAAAACTGCCCTAATTTGATCAATAGTCCCTCTAAGTCTAGCGCAGTTTCACGGAAACGAATCGCCTGGTTACGATAAAGTTGGGATAGTCGATCCTCAATACGGGGGCCATAAAGTTTGGACACTAGTTTATACCAAGCAATCTCCATGAGAAAGCCAGCAAACAACCGTACGATTTTCACTGTCCGACGCATTTTCGAACGAGATGCCATATGCGTTACTTCAACTCCTATTCAGCATATCATGAAACTGACAGTCCTTGTTTATCTCCACTTTTTACGTTGCTTTGTTTTGTTTTCTTAGTATCTCTTAATCTTGGATTCTTCAATCCACGGTCTGAAAGAAAATTGTAGAGTAAATATTGTTAGTCACTAGCCAATAAGTATATACTAGATTCAATTGCTGATGAAGCGGTACACCTTTGTAAGTTACAATCAAATTAAAGGGAGACTGATTACTACATGAATTTCGAACAAATATATTACGCCAATAGCCAACACAAGGAGCGTTTCTTAGCTCTTTTATTACAAAAAAAATCAAACGAGTCTGGCTATTATGCCGCCTATTACATACTAACTTCAACCAAGGAAATTTGGTCAGCAACAAAACAACATACTACTTTAGAAGAAATCAATTTTAACAAAATCTTAGAACAGGGTTTTGCAAGTAATTATAGAGCGCTTATTTTACTTGCTCAACATTTATTCATGGCAAGTACAAGCTTTGATTTGGATCGTGCTCTAGAAAGCTGGGAACAACTCAGTTACAGCGTAGCTTTGCAAGCTATTAAACTGCGCTGGACACTTTCGCGTGAGAGTAAAGAGGACTTTTTAGAGTAAAGGCTGAAGGATAGCACCCAAATCCCATGGCTACAGTAGCTTTTAAAACGTAAGTATGGAGCCAATGGCTATAAGAGCGGAGAAAGCAAACGTGCACTTGATTCTTTAATCCGGTTTGACAACGGACGCAATTTGTACTCTTCCAACACAAGTTCTTTACTATCGGCGAGATCTTGATGAAAGTCTTGTTCCAACCGACGAGCAAAGGCAGATTCATAAATAAAAGCACTAATTTCAAAATTTAAGCTGAAACTTCGGATATCGAAATTAGTGGACCCTACCACTCCGATTTCACGATCGAGAATTAGGACTTTGGCATGGAGAATTCCCTTAAAATACCGATAGATCCTGACGCCTGATTCCAATAATTCTTCAATATAGGAATGCGACGCCCAATAGGTTATCTTATGATCCGGGACTCCTTGAAGGATAATCCTGACGTCTAAACCACTGAGTGCAGCGGTTTTCAAGGCCATGACTGACCCTTCATCCGGAATAAAATAAGGTGTTTCAATATAAATTGTTTTTTCGGCACTCGTCAAGGCCACAAAAAAGATTTGTAACATGGATCCCCAATTCGAATCGGGGCCAGTGGCAGCAATTTGGGTGAGTTGACTTCCTAACTGCTGTGGTTGCGGATAGTAGAGCTGATCATTAATATCCTCATGAGTCACGCCATTCCAATCATTCAAAAAAACTGTTTGCAGGAAATTTACTGAATCTCCCTCTAACTTTAGAAAGGTATCCCGCCAAAAACCTATTTTCTTATTGCGTGACAAATATTCATCTCCGACATTTAAGCCACCTAGAAAGCCTACCCGACCATCGACCACAACAATCTTACGATGATTGCGCAGGTTAAGCCGCCTTGATAAGAAAGGAAAGCGGACAGGATAGAAACCTGCCGTCTCAACCCCTGCTTTTCTCAACTCTCCGAATCGTTTCTCCAGGGACCGGTTTCCTAACCCATCTACGAGGACACGTACCTTGACCCCTTCTGACGCTTTACGCATTAAAAGGTTAAGTATATCCCGACCAATTGCATCATTATGAAAAATATAATATTCCAAATGAATGTGGTCCTTAGCATTTTCTATTGCCGAAAATAGTGCTCTAAACGTCTTTTTACCATTGGTGAGCACTTCGGAACGATTATTAAGGGTCAGGGGCGCATCGGCATCATTAAACAAGAGGCGGGCCAGCTTCTTGTTCATTGGACTGTCTGCTGCTTGGCCAACATCTTCTGCGCTTGGTCTGACCTGTCTGTCCATCAGAATTTCCTCGGTTTGCTCCTGTCTCACTTGCTTGTGACGCGACAGTCTGCGCTTTCGCACAACGCGTCCCAATAAGACATAAAGTAGCGCACCCAAAACTGGCACAGCTCCTAAAATTAATAGCCAGATTATAGTTTTCGTTGGGTCCCTGTTTTCTAAAAAAATAACAGATCCTAAAAATACAAGCTGAGTAAGAATAATTATGAAGATAGTTATAAAAAAAATAGAAATGAGCTTAGCCCCCTCTAAAAGACATCCTTTACAACTCTCTGCAGGTCGCTAGCCGAACGGCACCGATAAACTTTCGAGCAATACTTTTCATACTCATTCATCATATTATCAGGCTCATTCCAGTCCATAGAGTCTAATGGATTTAGCCAAAACAAATTGCGTACTCTACTAGAAATCTGTGCTATGTATTCCGATTGAGCGGGTCGATAGTTGTTTTTTCCATCACCCAAGATGACCATGGTCGCACGTGAAGACACTTTTTTAAGTAAGCTTTCAGCTAGTTCCCGAAAAACCGCTCCATAGTCTGTAAACCCAGAACTTGCCTTATGTCCCCAACTTTTGATTTCTTGTTTTACTCCGCTTAGATCGTCATCCCAAACAAAATCCGAAACATCCCAGACAGAGTCTATAAAGAAGAATACTCGTATCTTTCGGAAGCGAGCTCTAAGACACGTCACCATATATATTAAAAACTCGACAAAAGCGGCCATAGAATTCGATACATCGCATAAGACTACCAGTTCCGGCGCTCGCGGAATCCTCTGACGGTAACTTAAATTGAAAAGGATTCCATCCCATTGAACGCTTTGCTGAATAATCCGTGAAATATCTATTGATCCTCGGTGACTAGTTTTCCAACGTGATCCTGGCCGGAGCGCTAATTTTCGCGCCCATTTCCGAATGCTTGATTTTACTAGGGTTTTTTCTTCGTCAGTTAAAGTACTTAACGTTTTGAATAGCCAATGCTGCCGAGCCAGGGGTTCCCAGCTGTTTTCATAGCTAACTTGCGCAGTCAATACCTGCTGGCGAATTTCTCGCATTAGAGATGCCCGACTAGCCTGATGTTCGAACCAAGTTTCTTCTGAAAGCTCATTACGTTGAAAGGCTAAATCATTGGAATTAATCCAAGTATAGTAGTCCATTTCTGCCAAAATTGTTTGAACCATTTCTTCAAATTCTAATCCTCTATTGGTTAATTCCTCAAGCCGAGCAAAAGGAATTAAGCTAGTTACTTGCGAAGAGTCCAAAATAGTCCCTTTTGCAGTAAGGCTTACTCCTCCACTTCCGCGACCTACTCCTTGTCCACCTATCCCATAACTGTCTTGAGTCTCTTCTAAGACAACACTTTTTGTCCCGTCCTCCGCATAATTCTGAACACTCGACTTTGGATTTTCTAATAAGATTCTCCAAATCGTCTCAAATATCGCTAAATCTTGGGGACGATGTATGAATAAGGATTTCAAAATCTGCCTTTCCGATAAATTCGGAAAACGAACCAAACAAACTTGGGCATCAAGTATCTCTTGGGAGGTAATAGATACCGCGACCCGTCTTAGGGCATGAACTAACCTGATAAAATTCCATCCATCCATAGACTCCATCCCCTTACTCGAAGTTCGAGGCACGAGGTTCGTGGTTCGAGTTTAGTAATCTTTTTCTGTCAATTCAATCGCACTGTTTACCTAAGCGCTGGGATGCCTCCGCCTCCCACTTTTTAAGACGCTCCTCTAATTTGGCAATATCCTTTGGATATTTCAATAATACGCTAAGTGTACCCAAAAGCTCGCCATAGTTTAATTCCTGTTTTCGAAGAGCCTTCAGGGCACGTGCAAAGTCGATTGTTTCCGAGACACTCGGGAGTTTTTGCAAGGGTAACTTCCTTACCCTAGCAACGAACTCACAAACATCCTTGGTTAATCGGTCGGAAAGCTCGGGAGCCTGTGAGCTAAGAATTGAAATTTCCCTCTCTAAAGTAGGATATGTTAAATAGATGTGTATGCATCGCCGTCTTAAAGCATCGCTGAAGTCTCGGGTATTATTGCTAGTTAAGATCACAATCGGCGAAGTTTTTGATGCGATGGTTCCCAGTTCTGGAATAGTGACCTGTTGTTCCGCAAGTAACTCTAAGAGAAAACTCTCGAATTCCTCATCACTTTTATCCAATTCATCAATTAGTAAAAGTACCGGTTCAGGAGATAAGATGGACTCAAGGAGAGGACGGGTAAGTAAAAACTCTTCAGAGAACAAATCAACTTTAATCTCATCCCATTCTTGAGTTTTGGCGAGTTGTAAACGTAAAAGTTGTTTAGCATAATTCCAATCATATAATGCCTTGTTGAGATCAAGGCCTTCATAACACTGTAACCTGATCAACTTTCTTTTTTCCGTACGCGCAAGTGCCAAGGCCAACTGGGTCTTTCCAACCCCGGCCGGTCCTTCTATAAGACAAGGTTTTTCCAACGCCAAAGAAAGAAACAACGTAGTCGCTGATTCTTCATCGATAAGATATCCCTCTTCTTTAAGCACCTGAGCTAAATCCAAAGGAGACGCCTGCATAAATAACCTCCTGAAAAATAGTCTAACTCCCTGCCAATTATTGACCCTATTATACTACGAATTGAGTCAGAAAAAACTCACAAGAGGCGTTATCCTCTCTTTAAGACCGTTTTTTTCTCGAATCAACTATTTTCCCTTGGAGCATTTCCTTTAGACTAATGCTAATTTCGAACATGCTTTCTAGCCTTTTAATACTAGGTACCTCTTTAACGTTTACGATGGATATAGCTATCCCGCTTTCACCGGCCCTGCCTGTTCTTCCCACCCGATGAAGATAAAGCCCCAGATCTTCGGGTAAATCAAGATTAAAAATATGACTGATCCCTTTGATATCTAGGCCTCTGGCAGCCAAGTCGGAAGCCACAAGCAAGCTTATCTTCCCACTTTTAAAGTCATCCATCGCTTTCCTACGGTCAATCTTACTCGCCCCTCCGTAGATACCTTCTGCTTCCAAGCCATGAAATTTTAGTGTTTCCACCATTTTTTCAATTTCTTCACTTTTGTTAATAAAGATTAACGCCCGCGGTGGGATAATCATCCGAACTAGCTTTCTTAAAACTTCAATTTTGTCTCTTTGTTCAGCTAAAAAATACATATGCGTAATGGTCGGAGCAATCATGACCTTATCCGTAACCCGAACAACTTCTGGATTTTTTAAAAGCTCCGCAGCCCTCTGCAAGGTCACTGCGGGTAAGGTGGCAGAAAATAACAAAAGCTGAGTTCTTCGTAACGTTGTCTTTATCACCGCTTTAACCGTCTGGGAATTATTTTCATCAAGTAAACGATCTGCCTCATCAAGGACCATTATCTTGATTGTTTGGGATGAGATTTTTTTCTTCTGGATGAGCTCTAAAATTCGTCCGCTAGAACCCACAATAATATGCTGTTTTTCCTTTAGTTTTTCAATTTGTCGTGTGATATTTACGTTCCCTATGATTGCAGCTGACGTGACTGCCAGACCAGAATTATTAGCTAAAAGTTCAATTTCTCGTTGAATCTGGATTGCCAGTTCATGCGTTGGCGTGAGAATCATAGCTTGCGTTTCTCTTTTAAACGTATCAAGCTTCTGAAAAATCGGAAGAAGATATGCCAAGGTTTTACCCGTCCCTGTCTCCGATTGCCCAACAACATCTTGAGTTTCCAATATATATGGGATCGTTTGTACTTGAATCGCTGTAGGCTCAACAATACCTTCCTTTTTCAAGGCTGCTACCAAAGCTTCATCGAGTCCGAGCTGGTCAAATGATGTTTGCATAGTATTCTCCATCCTATCTGGATATTATTTTCATGATTTCTCAAACTCAAATTTTAATTTTGCTTCACCTGAATCTTCCCAGACCAGGTAAGCTGCAAACAATTTACCCGATTTGGATTTAAACCCTTTAATCAGTGGAGTTTTTCCTTTCTTCAGAATGCTTTTGATTTGATTTGGGGTAAGTACCTTACCACATATTGGAGTTTTCCATAGTACAAAGTGGCATCCTTCTCGCCAACTAGCGCACCCAAACCCCTTCTGCCCTTCGATCACCTTTCCACCGCACTTAGGACATATACCCAACGCTTTAACTTGTTCCTCTGCGGCAGCATCACTAGCCTCTCTCGCCCCTTCGATCAGCTTCTTATGGTTGGGTTTTTTCCGTGTTATTTTCGCCCCTTCCTCTTTTCCAGTTCCCTGATTCTTTCCCGAAGGGGCAAGAGCTAGAGGGGTTTTACCGTACTTGTTTTCGAAGGAACGCAATTCTTCGATAATCCGACCGATAGCCTCTTCCACATCCTCCATATAGAGTTCTATTGTCAGTTCTCCATTTTCCACTTTAGACAAATTAAACTCCATTTGCCCTGTCATCTCCGCGCTGATTAAGAGCTGGGCCTGAGGAAGTCGATCCTTGATAAGTCGAATCAGTTCGATCCCTTTCTCTGTGGGTTTTAACACCTTTTGATCTTGGAGGATGTATCCCCTGTCAATGAGGTTTTCGATGATAGCAGGTCGGGTCGCCACGGTACCCAAACCCTTACCTTTCAATTGTTGGCGTAAAATCTCATCATCAATCTGCTTGCCTGCACCTTCCATGGCCTTTAGAAGGTCTCCTTGGGTAAAGCGTTTGGGTGGTTTGGTGGTCTTTTCTTCACTGAAAACACGTTTCGTTCGAACATCCTCTCCCTTACTCAAGGGCGGAAGGGTCGTGTTCTCATCATCTGCCTGCTCTCTGTCGTCCTTCTTCTTCGTTTTACGGACAGCCCCATCCTCAACTTCATCCGTGCCGTACACTTTTTTCCATCCTGAACTCTGTAGAACTTTGCCTTTCGTGCGAAAGGACTCACCCTCTACTTTAGTTATCACCTCAGTCTGATTAAATTGGGCAGGTGGAAACCAAACGGCAAGGAAACGGCGAACGATCAAATCATACAGTTTCTGTTCCTCAAAGTTAAGTCTCTCAATGGTGACTTTCTCAGTAGTCGGAATAATTGCATGATGGGCGGTGATTGTATTGATCACTCGTTTACCCTTAGGAACCCCTAAAAGACCTGCTTCATCCACCAAATTTATGTAAGGCTCTTGGCGAACAGCCTTTAGATGATCGTGTAACTTCGGAAGAAGGTCTTCCGATAAATAGGCACAGTCGGTACGAGGATAAGTTATCGCCTTTTTCTCATAGAGAGACTGGGCCAACTGAAGCACTTTTTCCGCACTAAACCCATGCTTTTTGGAGGCTGCAATTGTCAATGAGGTTAGATCAAAAAGTAGTGGTGCAGGTTCCTTCACATCTCTCTGCTCCATTTTAGATATTTTCCCAGGTTTACCCTGGGTTTTGGACACAATGTCCTCGGCTTCCTGGAGATTCGTGATGCGCTTTGCTTCTTCTTTTGGATCAAACCACTTACCAGAATATTCTCCCTGTGTTGTTCCGAACTCAGCTCGCACTTCGAAATAGAACTGGGCAACAAATCGTACAATTTCCCATTCTCGCTCAACGATCAAGGCTAAGGTCGGTGTCTGCACCCTCCCTATAGAAATAACATTAGGTTTTTTTCGAACAACATCAAAGCTCCCAAACAATGCCGTAAACCCTTCCGTCAAATTCATGCCAAAATCCCAGTCTGCAAACGCTCGTCCGTGCCCTGCATCCGCCAAGCCAGCTACTGATTCTATAGGTCGAAGGCGCTCCAAGCCTTCCCGAATCGCCGCAGTTGTCAACGAGGAAATCCATAATCTGGACAAGGGTTTACTGCACTTAGAGGCATCCCATACCTCCTGAAAAAGCAACTGTCCTTCACGATCCGCGTCTGTTCCACAAATAACCTCTTCAATATCCGTTGACTTTAACCACCGTTGGATCACTTGATATTGTTTCATTGCGCCAGATTTGACTACACGTCGAAATGCGTTCAAGTGGGGTAGAACTGGCAAACGCTTTAAGCTCCAACGTTTTCCTACCCGTTCAAGGTCCATATACGCTTCTGGGCGCTCCAGCTCTAAAAGGTGACCATAGCACCATGTGATCACGTACTGCTCATTTTCGAGATATCCGTCCCCTTTACCTCGAACTCCTAAGGCCGTGGCATATTCACGAGCTTGAGACGGTTTTTCAGCAACAATAAGTGTCTTTGCCATGCCTTGGCCTCCCTTTTTTTCAATTTCACAGTCGACTATCGCGAGTTTTCATTCAAAGAATTACAATAATTTAACTCGTACTTAACTACAATAATTTACTAGGAGTTTGCATATATTTGCAATACCCATAAAATTAATAAGGGGGTATTTTGTATGTTATCTAATGATGAATTCATTCGGCAATCCCTTGAACTAAATCTATTTTTCATTCGAATTCTTAAAGAACATTCATTTTTCTTGGAAGCAGCCTTTAGTCCCAAAGACCAATCCCTAGCCCTACAAGCCGATACCCTCAGGTGTGAGTTTACTACATTACTCGCAGAGACAATAATGCTTGCTGATGGGGTTATTAGTCCGGAAGTTCTCTCTTCAGGAGAATTAGTTACTAAATACACCGTTGATGCTGAGCGAGCTACAGAATTCTATTCTGGCATCCTGCTTGATACTGAGTTGACCCATATGGAACTCTCATTAGATAAGAATCTAACCCCAGTAATAAGCTCCCTTTTGGTTGATCAGATCTCTGCCCTTAACCAAAAGGCGATTACAGCTACGACTGTCTTGGCTGACTACAAATCCAAGCTTCTTAAAGACATATTTAGTTGTAAAGTTTTTACCTTTAATTATCCTTTGTTGATTGACCACATACTGAGAGAAGCGCGTTTCTATCTAAAGATACTTTATCAGTTACAGAACCGTCAAGTAGTCAACATTCTAGAGGATATCATCGATCAAGAGAAATTTTGGGATCGTATCATGGCAGAGCACGCTAAATTCATTCGAGGTTTGTTAGATCCCACTGAAGTGGCGCTCTTTGAAACAGCTAATCGATATGGAAAAGTGTTCGACGCGCTCACTAAGCAGGCCCTGACAATGACGGAACAGACAATTATTTTACCACAACTCAGTAGTAAAACCTATAAAGCAACAGTTAGTCTAAGAAATTTTAAATCAGCGGCTACAGAGGGATTAATTCAATGTAAAATTAGAGCTTTGGCAGTGCCTTTGTTAGCGGATCACGTACTTCGGGAAGCAAACCATTATCTGAGACTTCTTAACACGTTTAACAGGCGGTTATGTTAAACTCCCCATAAATTAGTATCTTATTTATTATACGCCAAATTTCCGTCATGTTATGTTTTTACTTTCTGACTAGTAAAAAACACCGTTCAAAAAACGGTGTTTTTTCATCGCAGATATCCGAAGGCATTACTTGATCATCTAACGTTCGCACCTGGGTGATTCTTAATCGTCTATACTCGGAATTTTGCAATGGCATTTCGAAGTTCCTCGGCTAGATTAGCCAAGCCCCTACTATTATTCGCAATTAGATCCATAGATGCCGATTGTTCCTCAACTGCAGCACTGACATTCATGGTTTGATTTGAAGTTTCTTTGCTAACACTGTCAATAGCCATTACTGACGAAACTATATATTGACTACCACTCGCCATTTGTTGAACAACTGCCGCAATCTGGTTTACCTGTGTTGAAACTTCATCGATCAAACCAGCGATATTCGCGAAAGCTTTGCCTGCAGTATTCACTACTGTAACACCCTCATTAACGCTACTAACGGCACTATTCATAGCTAAGCTGGCATCCTTTATATTTTCACGATTCTCCTTGACTTGTGTGATTATATTGACGGCTGAATCTTGAGACAGCTCAGCAAGTTTCCTTACTTCCTCTGCTACCACAGCAAAGCCACGACCATGTTCCCCTGCACGAGCCGCCTCAATTGCTGCATTTAATGCTAATAAATTTGTTTGAGATGAAATATTTGTAATAATATCAATAAACTCTGAAATTTTATCAAATCCTGCTGCTAATTTGTTCACTGCGTTCTGTACAAGCTCTGTAGAAGTTCCTACAATGCCCATCTGTTCCACCGCTTTGGTAATTGTTATGTGCCCCTCTCTAGCAATCTCAACAGTTGAATTCGCTGAATTTGCGACAGTACTACCTGTAGCTGCAACTTCTTCAATACTTGCGGATAGTTCTTCAATCGTTGCAGATGTATCAGTCAATGCTTTGACCTGCTTTTCCGATCCATTCGCTACTTCGGCGATAGAAGAGCTAATCTGATTCGAAACAAAAACGTTTTGCTCCATTGTAGCCACCATTTCTTCCGAAGATGCCGCAAGTTGCTCAGCAGAGTTTCGTATTTGGATTACCAGCGTACGAAGATTAAGCATCATAGTATTAAATGAGATGGCTAGTAACCCTACTTCATCCGTCGAATAAATTGTAAGTTCTTCTGCATTAAGGTCACCACCTGCTACTCGTTCAACGTTCTTTAATATCCTTTTCAGCGGACCAATAATCATTCTGGTAATCATGGTTCCAACAAGAATCGCCATTAATATTGCCATAATTGGTAGTATAATCAGTACTTTTTGGACTCTATTGATCATAATATTATTGCTATTTACATGCTCCTTGGCTTCGTCAATGTTAAAAACCCCAAGTTCACGTAATTGAACTTGAAATTCTTCTTGTTGTGAAAAGCCATTTTTAAAGTAATAATCCATCGCTTCGGTTCTTTGACCAGCTTCCTCATAGTCCAAAGTTTTTTGAATTACATCCTTTATGGTTTTAAATTGATCTTTTGCCTTTTTAATTCTTTCTAATTCATAAGTGGTTATTGCTTGCGTTTGGAAATTAGTAATAAATAAATCTATGTTTTTTTCGCGTGAAATTACTTGTCCAAAATGTTGTTTTTTGGTCGCATCATCAAGTGTATACGAGGTGATTGCCAAGACAGTGGATTTTAGTGCATTACTGTCAGAACGCGCTTGGTTGATATCACGGACAGTTATCAAATCATTTGAATAAAGACTGTCAAGGGAGATACCCGCTTGATGAAAATAGTAATAACCTACAAAACCAACTATGCCAAGTGAAATAGACATAAGACTAATCAAGAGCCCAATTTTAAAAGCCGTTTTCCTATTATGTAACCAATTCACAAATATTTCCCCTTTCATTACTCCGACATCGCTAAGAGTGTTGAAGTATTCGGTAAAACGGTAAAATCTTACAAAACCAAATTAGACCTTAATGCTAATATTATTTCACGTTAACCCTGAATGTGTTTTGTAGAGAATCTTGAAAGAGTAGTAGTTCTCATTCTCATATTCTCTAATTCTTCGACATCTAGTTAAATCCTCTACAAATCCATTATTTTCATAATCATATTTTCAAATGAGTAACAAGTGCAAAAAGGTAATTACCGAGCTTTGCCCGATAATTACCTTTATTCTAGTCCTGACGATATCAATTGGCCTCTTCAGTGCAACTCCAGGAAGAAAGATATATTTTTTGGTCCTTAGTTAATTTATCAATAGATAAACCAAGAGACTGAAGCTTTAACATAGCTACTTTCTCATCAATTTCGGTATTCACTTGATAGACTCCGGCTGAAAGTTTTTCGTAGTTCAAGGCAACATATTGAAGTGACAATGCCTGTAAAGCAAACGTCATGTCCATTACCTCCGCAGGATGACCATCACCAGCAGCTAAGTTGACTAACCGTCCCTCCGCCAGAAGGTACAATAGTTGACCTCCAGGAAGAATGTATTCAGTTATATTAGTCCGAGCAATTCTTTCAGAGACTGCAATTTCTTTCAGTTGGGCTACGTTGACCTCAACATCGAAGTGTCCAGCATTACACATAATAGCACCTGATTTCATTAAGACAAAGTGCTCCTTATTAATTATATCCGTGTTCCCTGTGACCGTAATGAAGAAATCTCCGAACTTAGCTGCCTCAGCCATGGGCATAACTTCAAACCCATCCATCAAAGCCTCGTTTGCCTTGATGGGGTTAACTTCGCATATGATGACGCGTGCTCCTAATCCCTTAGCGCGAAGAGCAACTCCTTTACCACACCATCCGTACCCAGCGATGACAGATGTTTTACCAGCTACTACCAAGTTGGTGGTTCGCATGATTCCGTCCCAAACAGATTGTCCAGTGCCGTATCTGTTATCAAACAAGTATTTGCATTGAGCATCATTGACTGCAATCATCGGAAACTTCAAAGCCCCCTCCTCTACCATGGAATGTAAGCGCAGAACACCAGTCGTGGTCTCTTCAGCGCCTCCCTTAACTTTTTGAAGAAGCTCAGGTCGTGTCGTATGCATCGTCGAGACAAGATCTCCACCGTCATCAATGATAAAATCCGGCTCAAAATCAAGAGCCAATTGGAGGTGACGTTTAAATTCTTCTTCAGTCGCATCATGCCAGGCATGCGCACCGATTCCTTTTTGAACTAAGGCTGCTACTACATCGTCCTGAGTCGACAGTGGGTTGCTAGCAACTACTGTCACTTCAGCCCCTCCGGCTCTAATTACATGGGCTAGGTAAGCTGTTTTCGCTTCTAAATGTAAACAAATAACTACTTTCTTACCTGCAAAGGGCAGTTGCTCCTCGAATTCCTTACGCACCATATTTAGCACTTGCATTCGCGGTACTACCCAATCGATTTTACGCTGTCCAAGCGGGGCTAATGTTATGTCTCGTATAGTTGATTTCATTTATACAACCTTCTTTCTTAATAACTATTTATATAGACAATTAATCTTGTCCATATCCTTGAAGATAAAAATTTCTCATTCCGTTAATATCATTTTGTGATAATTCGACAACTCCACCTATAAGTTGTGCAAGAAGTGTTAATTGCGCCGATTTTTCAACGACTTGGCAAACTCGAAAGGCTTCTTCTAAGTTCCGACCGGCACCCAACATACCGTGGTTCGCAAGTAAAACTGCATTTCTCCCTTCCATTGCCTTGATCGTGTTGATACCAAGTTGCTCTGTTCCTGGTAAAGCGTATTCATTAACCCGCACATTTCCACCTACGATTTGCACCAAATCCTCAACCGCACCGGGAATTTCCTTACGTGCCACAGCTATCGCGGTCGCATAAGGACTATGGGTATGTACGATAGCCCCTACATCCTTGCGAGATCTATAAATTGATAAATGCAGAGGTACTTCAATAGAAGGTTTGCGAGTTCCACTGACAATGTATCCTCCCAAATCTAATATCACGATATCCTCAGGCACCAAAATATCGTAATTCATTCCAGAGGGAGTTATAGCAATATAGTCTTCTCCGGGGACCCTACAACTAATATTTCCCCAGGTTCCTACTGTTAGATTTGTCGATAGCAGTTCAATTCCCTTTTCGACCACCTTTTTACGTATTTCCAATAATTGGTCCATTATTTCCTCCTTCAACATCAATAGACTACGGAGCATTTACTCAGTCATACTTTAGGAAAGTTATCTTATCTACTGTATGAGACATTCGGAAAAATATACAGAGCTTGCGCAACTATTCCAGACAATGCGCTTAATATTCAATACCATCATAGTCATATTTTATAGAATTTGCAAACAGGTTCGCAAGAGTAGAATTCTTCCTAACCGAAGCTTTTATTGATAATTATCTGGTTAAAGTATAATAGAAAAAGGAAAACCTAGGCATATTTTGCCTAGGCTAGCTCTCATATTATATTTTATAAATTAAAAGGGAAGCTTCCCCCCTCTTATAATTAGACGCAACCAGTCGGCTTTGGAAGGCCAGCAATTTTGCAGGCACCTTTCCCTGGACCTGCAGGAAATAGTACGTAAATCTTCTTTTGATCGAACCCAGTGTCCTTACACATTTTACGAACCATTGGGGCAACACCGAACTGCTCATAATAGTCTCTGAGGTAATTGATCATCTTCCAGTGTTCTTCGGTCAGTTCTGATACTTCCTCAGTAGCAGCAAGGGCATGGGCCACATCTTCATTCCACGCCGAATGATCCTCAAGAAAACCATCTTCATCCAATTCTACAACTAAATCTCCTACTTTAAGTTGAGCCATTTTTATTTTCCTCCTTATTAGTGAGTTTATTAAAATTGATATTGCTTGAGTTATAGTACAAAAATCTTCTCAAACAATTACCAAAATCGTATCTAGTTTTGATTCTGTTCTCTCACCGATATAGCGATCTTATAGAGTAGCGTAATTATCAGTGCCCCAATAGCATAAATAGCAACTACAATTGAGACCTCATTACTCGTTGGGAAATATTCCGTTACTCTTCCGAAAGAGTTTGGAACAAATCCGGCAATAATAAGCACTATCCCTTTATCAATCCAATTAGCAAGGAAGATAGATAAGAGGGCTATCGGCAAAAGTATTTTATTCCTACGCGTTGGAAAAATTAGTAAAGCAATTCCAACAAAGGCAAGAATAGTGGCTGTCCACATAAAGGGAACTAGACTAGTATGTCCGTCAAGTCCTACGAACACATATTTGAAAGCGTCCATATCTTCTGGAACACTGCTATAGAAAGCTGTGAAAACCTCACAAATATAGAAAAAGACATTGGCAATCATAGCATAGCGAATGATCTTGACCAGAGATTGAATTGCACCAACGCCCGGATCCGGATCAAATTTACTGACCTTCCTTACCACTAAAGCCAGCAAAATTAGAAGTGAAGGACCTGCAGCAAATGCAGAAGCTAGAAAGCGGGCAGCCATTATAGCTGTCATCCAAAAAGGTCGACCAGGAAGACCAGCATATAAGAAAGCAGTTACTGTATGAATGCTAAACGCCCAAGGGATCGAAAGATAAATTATTGGTTTAACCCATTTTGGTGAAGGAATTCCTTTTCTCTCAGCTCCAATAGTAGTCCAACCTACGACAAGATTAATAGTGAGATATCCAACTAAAACACACATGTCATAGAACATGACTGAGTGCAACTGAGGATAGAGAAGAACATTCAGAATTCGCATTGGCTGTCCAACGTCGACAAAAATAAATAATATACACATGATCACAGCGGCGATCGCCAGGAATTCACCGAGGATGACCATTTTACCAAATTTCTTAAAGTCGTGAAGATAATAAGGAGTAACTAGCATTACTGCCGAGGCAGCTACCCCTACCAGAAACGTAAACTGAGCGATGTACAAACCCCACGAAACATCCCTACTCATGCCAGTTAAGCCTAGACCATAACTATACTGTTTGAGGTAAGAAAAGAATCCAACCGCGATAACTGCAAGTAAGAAGATAATCCATGCCCAATATTTCTTGCTACCTGTCAAGGCTTTTTCAAACATTCTTGCCACCCCCTACCAGGTAGTAAACACTCGGCTGGGTCCCGAACTCCGTTTTACGCCGAATTGTGAATTGAGTACTTATAATTTTTCGCACCTCAGAGTTTAGATCACCTAAATCTCCAAATATCAAGCCTCCATTAGACTTCTCCACACATGCTGGAATTAGACCATCAGCCAAACGTTCCACACAAAAATTACATTTTTCCACGACCCCTATTGTTCGTGTAGGAAAGTCTGGGTTTACCTCGTTGATAAAAGGCCTTGGATCACGGTAATTAAAGCTTCTTGCTCCAAATGGACATGCTCCCATACAAAATCTACATCCAATACAACGATGGAAATCCATAGCGACAATTCCATCTTCCCTCTTAAATGTAGCCCCTGTAGGACAAGCCTTGACGCAAGCGGGATTCTCACAATGATTACACATAACTAAAAATGGACTTTCTTTAACATGTTCTGTCAAGTATTCGTTTTCGCCGCCAGCAAAGGCATGCTCAAAATCTTCTTTCCATATCCACTTAATCTCATCCTTGGGATTACCAATATCAGGAATATTGTGAATCTTATCGCACGCTTCGATAACCCTTTTGAAGTCAGCTTCAGTTTTAAACTTACTCATATCAACTACCATAGCCCAATGTTTTGCTACCAGGCCTTTTTTACTCGAAACATATTCAGATGCGGCGTCTACCTTTTTCCCGCGGAACCCAGTAATAACAAACGAGCCCCCAAGTCCAAGAGCAGTAACAATACCAGCTCTCCTCAAAAATTGTCTTCTATTAATGCTCATTTCATTGCCCCCTTTGGCTCAAAATGGCAGTCCCAACAGTTAGGGTTTACAGCAGTATAAACATGGCATGAGGCGCAGAATTGGGGAGATGCATTTACTGCTGAGTTACTTGTACCTCCTGTTTTTGCTGCTTTCTCAGCTTCGGTTGTATGACATTTCAAACACGTATTTTGAAGACTAATTTCAAAGGACTTTCCTTGGCTATTGACATATACGGACTGACCATTGCGAACTACTTCTTCTCTCCATTGACTTAGTATTTGCATGTGATTTGCCCTCATAAACTCTGTAGGCTCGACACACTGCTTGTCAGCTAGCTGCTGGATCACTGGTGAATTCAAATTAATATCTGGACCAGCATTGGCTTTTCCCATATTATAGAAAAATGGTATGGTGAAAATTCCGATAAAGATAATGAGTGAGACAATTATTTTTCCGCCTTTATACATTACTCATTACCCCCTTTTCCAGGTAGATCTTCAAACCTTAAGTTGGTAGTTCTCTCTTTCTCGCCTTTCATTACCAAAGCATTACCAACTAACTCAGTCACACCAGTGACTCCTACTCCAGGATTCCAGTAGTCCATTAGAGCTGGAAAATGGGCCCTGTCAACAGCACAAATATTCGCAAGCATGTTAACACCATGCTTTTCTTGAACATACTTAACGGCATTAGCTCTCGGGAATCCACCACGCATTCGCTGTTCCATATTTTCAGAGGCATTAAGCCCTGAACCAGCCCCACAGCAGAAGGTTTTTTCTCGGATTGTATTCTCAGGCATCTCGTAAAAATTATTGCAAACAGCATTAATTACTTCTCGCGGCTCATCGAGGAGTCCCATACCTCTGGAAGGATTACACGAGTCATGAAAGGTTACCTTCAGGTGATCGTTGCGGCTGGGGTCAAGATTTAATTTCTTGTGTTTAATCAGATCAGCCGTAAATTCGGAGATATGAACCATCTTAGTCGATTTAGCATTTTCGAAGACCGTACCGGTAATTGGGGATCTTGGAACTTCTAGGAAGTCAGCTGGGCCGTGCCATGTGTCCATGTACTGATTCAGTACTCTCCACATGTGACCGCACTCTCCACCAAGTATCCATTTAACTCCTAATCGTTTTGCCTCTGCGTAAATCTTGTAATTAAGCCTCTTAGCCATATCGTTCGAGGTAAAGAAACCGAAATTTCCACCCTCAGAAGCATACGTGCTCCAAGTGTAGTCAAGGCCAAGTTCATGGAAAAGCATGAGATAACCCATACAGGTTTGAATTCCGGGTTCACCTAGAAGATCTCCTGAGGGAGTGATAAACAATATCTCTGCACCTTTTCTGTTGAAGGTTGGATTCACCCGAATACCAGTTATATCCTCAATATCATCCACCATGGATTCGATATTCCCTTTAATTGCATGGGGTTCCAAGCCAAGGTGATTTCCTTTCATGTAACAGGCTGAAACTGGTCCTGAAATCCAATCGATGTTTAGACCTACTAAATTAAGCAGTTCCCTACCTATAATCGTAACCTCTGCTTGGTCGATACCATAAGGACAGAAAACGGAGCAACGACGACATTCAGTACATTGGAAAAAGTATGACCACCATTCTTTTAGCACAGATTCGTTAAGCTCTCTCGCACCTGCTAAACGTCCTAAAAATTTCCCCGATGTCGTAAAGTATTTTTTGTAGACGGATCTAAGTAGTTCAGCTCTAAGAACAGGCATGTTTTTTGGATCCCCTGTAGCAATATAAAAATGACATTTGTCAGCACAAGCACCACAGCGAACACAAATATCCATGAATATCTTGAAAGAGCGATATTTACTTAATCTTTCAGCTATTCCGTCTAAAATAGTTGTTTCCCAACCCTCTGGGACTTTCCAATCTTCGTCTGCTGGTGACCATTGTCTTGGGTTAGGTAACCCTAACGTTAGAAGGTCTTTTTCCTTTGCTCCCCAACAAAAGGTACCCGGTTTGAATGTGACTGGTGTATCCATCCAGTCCGTTGCGGGAAGAGTATAATCTATGTTAGATAATTCTCCCGGCTTAGGAAGTTTAACTTTCGGTGCCATCCTTGATCACTCCTTTTCTACCGGTATACCAGCTTTTTTCATTTTTTCCCTATATTCATCTTCATATTGCACGTAGGTATGATACTTCACTTCTTGAGGCCATGGATTAACATGTCGAACCATACGATTGTTACTAATCATGTTACGAGTGGGACTTAAGAAGATGCCTCCCATATGCATTAACTTACTCAACGGGAAGTAGGCAAAAAGAACACTGACTAGAAATATGTGAATAAAGAACATAGCGCCAATTCCTGTGGGAACAACAGGTTGAAAAATTGTCAATCCTATAGCTAATTGCTTGACAGCGGCTAGATCAACTTTATAGAAATAACGCATTAATACCCCAGTAGTCGCTATACTCATTATCATAAAGAGCGGGAAGTAATCAGCGGGAAGAGATATATATCTCACTTGTGGAATAACAATTCTTCTGAGGAATAGAAATGTCACTGCTATTAAAAAGAATGCATCAGTCAAATAAATCTGAGGTAACCCAATCTGTAAGATACCATCAATACTTTCCAAAATTTGAACAGAATACGGTATGGGCTCCAAGAAAAACCTAAGATGTCTAATCACAACTATGAGGAACGACCAGTGAAAGAACAAACTACCTAACCATAACCATTTTGCTGAGCCGTAGGATAGTATTGGACCATTTGGTCCCTGAGTTAATTCAGTCTTCGTGTTTCGGAACAGAGAGCGGAACAAAAAGATTTCCATTGCCATTCTGATGATAACGCCGAGAGCACTTGTTGGATTCTCAATTTTATTTTGCTTAATCCAAGGGAGTGATTTTTGTTGACCAATGGTAGTAGGAATTCGAAAGGGAACTGGAGAACGCCCCCATTTAACTACCCGGTAAATGAATCCACCTATAAACATAGTAAAGGCTACATAAGGTATGATGATGCCAAAAGTGTAATGCAAACTTGTTGTATACGCTCCCATAGTGGCAACTAGAATGAGTACAATTACTGCGAGGAAAGAAAACAAGACTTTCACTCTACGACCTCCTTCCTTTTAAATAGTGGGTTCCAGATCTTTTTGTTCAGATTCTTCCATAGGAATTTCATACATTAGATTTGCTTTTTTCAGGAGTGTAAATGTCATCCTTTTTAGTTCATCGAACTTTAGTTGATTAAGTTGTTCTCCACATTTCATATATATATCAAAGGCAGAAAGTGCCAGATCATCTATTCTAGATTCAAAGCTCATAAGCTCATTATCAATCTGGTCCTGCCTGATTTCCGTCTTAAGCTCTTCTCTAACCACCTTTTTAAGTGTAAAAATAAACCCTAAGGCTTTAGATGGAGTAAAATTTTGCACCGCTCTCACTTTGATAATGTCCTCAAGAAAAGGTAGTGCCACAGCAAGCCCTTTTTCTTCAATGAGTGCTTCCAAGATACCCTCTAGCCCTTGACTAAACGTATGACCAACTGGATTTGCAAACCTATTTTTTTGCTTTTTTAAAAAGCCCGTGTTATCAGCGGGATAAGTTTCTATTATCACATTGAACCACCCTGATAAAATTGTAGATTTCTTTTCTTCTAGGAGGCCCTTCAGTTTCATATCCATCTTTGATCACTCCTTGTAAAATTCAATAAGCAAAACTTTTTGTTAAACCCTATTGAGACAATTCCAGAATACCCATACTAAGGTTTTTCGCGTAAGAAATTCAGTCGATGCTGAATGGCGAAAATCCCCCTCCATCCGACATCGACCTTTCAAAGAACTTCTTAGATTATTGGCTATCCGACTTGAGCATTTTAGTGCAATGAACACAATAAAGTGAAATCATCCACAGCTTTCTCTTCTCCGATTAGTAGCGCTCGATATCTGCATTAATAACAGAATATTGTTTGTTCTTATTATCACTATCAGTTTAAGGAATTTCATCTTGCTTGTAAAATTCATATTCTTTATAGTGACAATTAGATAATCACATAGTAGCAAGGACTTATGAGCTCAAGCTCTTGCTAAACCCAGTTTTATTGCTCACTTAAGAACGACTTGTGCAAATTTGAACTAACCTATCTTGAATTAAAAATATCATATTTGTAGATAATTAGTCAATGACTAACTTTGGCAATTACGCGTCAAAAGGTAAATAATATTTATAATTATGACTATTATTAGACTTGAGATAACTTGAAAGAGGATGGAAGGCCATCCTCTTTTACTAGCATTTTATAACTTAACCCAATGCACGCTCTAAAATTTCATTGAGTCGTTTTACCATCCCCCTGGGATCAATAATAAGTCCAGCAGCAATTTGTGCGTTCTCGAAAATTTGCTCTGCAGCAATCTTGGCAAAGGTGTCCTCATTTTTCCGCGCTTCGTCCAAACGTTTGATCATTTGATGTGAAGCGTTAATTTCCAAAACACTGGGTCCTACATTGTTCACGTCTTTATTCATGAGTTGCATCATCCGCTGCATACTATTTGTCCCATAGGGGCTAAGAACAACCGCAGGACTGTCTACCAAGCGCTTAGATTCTCGTACTTCTGTCACCTTACTGCCCAAGACCTCTTTGATCCAGTCCGTCAAAACCTTAACTTCCTCTTCGGACAAAGCAAGTTCACTTCTGTCCTTCTGTTCATTACTTATATCCAAATCAGATTGATCGGCAGAAATAAGTCTCTTGCCTTCGTATTCTCCGATCGCACCAAAGATATAATCGTCAATTGCTGCATACGTATAGATCACTTCATAGCCTTTGTCCCTGAATACTTCCAGATAAGGACCAGACTCAATCCCTTCTCGCGTTGGACCGTTAACATAATAGATGGCTGTTTGATCTTCTTTCATACGACCTACGTAATCTGCTAAAGAAATAACTTCTCCCGCCAGGGTATTAGACGATTCAAATTGTAAAATTTTGACGAGTTCTTTACGATGTGTGAAATCATTTGCTGCTCCCTCTTTAATAAAAAAGTTAAACTTTTCCCAGAACTCTTTATATTTGTCTGGTTCTGAAGTCGCCTGACCATCTAGGAATTTAAGAAAACGACTTGTAACTACTTTGTTAAGCTTGCTTACCAAAGCACTGTCCTGCATGGTTTCCCTGGAAATATTAAGTGGAAGCTCCTCGCTATCAATAACTCCTCTTAAAAAGCGCAACCACTCAGGTAATACAATTGGGGATTTTTCTTGGATTAATACTTTTTTGCAATAAAGGTTTACCCCTGGTTCTGTTCTTCCAAAACCAAATTGCTCGAGGTTCTCCTTAGGAACAAATAATAAGGTATTAATATTTATAGGTGCATCTGATGAGAAATGTAGTCGAAAAAGCGGTTCATCATGAGCATTTGCAATGAACTTATAAAATTCATTATACTCTTCATCCGTTATCTCATTCTTATTTTTGGTCCAAAGAGCGTCTACAGTGTTTACTTTCTGCCCATTGACAATAATAGGGTACGGTACAAAACTAGAATATTGTTTAATGACTCGTTTAATGGTCTCTTCCTTGGCAAAATCATAAGCATCCTCTTTCAAATGAAGAACCATCTTAGTACCCCTAGTTAAGTCTTCGCCTTCAGTAATCGTATAACTCCCTACGCCATCAGATTCCCAGACGAAGCATTCAGCCTCCATTTGATAGGAACGGGTGTATAAAGTCACTTTATCCGCGACCATAAAGGCAGAGTAAAACCCAACCCCAAATTGCCCGATCAGGTTAAGATCCTTTTGATCCCCTTTGGCGCTCAAATGTTTAATAAATTCTTTTGAGCCTGAATGAGCAATAGTCCCAATATTCTCAACCAATTCTTCTTTCGTCATTCCAACTCCGGTATCTGTAATGGTTAAAGTATGGGCATTATCATCCGTATCGATATGGACTTCTAAGGCCAGATCCTTGTCCTTAACCTCTGGACCTACAAGCTGAGTATAGCGAAGTTTCTCCATAGCATCTGCTGCATTAGAGATAAGCTCTCTTAAGAAAATCTCACGATCAGTATAGAGAGAATGAATGACAATGTCCAGCAATTGCCGAATCTCTGTTTGAAATTCCTTTGTTTCAACTATTGTACTCATTATTAACCTCCATATTTTATCATAATTTAAGGTTTGGACACCGCCTTAGTCCATCCCAATCCTTAGTTTAATCAAATTTTGCCAAAAGTGCAAAGTTTTCTAATCAAATAGGGAAATTGTCATTCCAAGTTTATCTTGCTCTAGCTCACTCTAGCTCTAGTGCACTGAGTCAAGTTATAAGCTAAAGAGTATTTCCTGAAGACATTCTTCAAACTTGCGATCATCTTCTGGAATTCTTTTTTTCGGACCTTTAGTTCTGCCACCACCTCGTCGAAACTTAGCTTTTGCCTCCCGCTCTTCCAGCAAAAATTCAATGTTAGTTGTGCTAAACTTTCGTCCATCCGGGTTCAAACAGCGAACCCCTTTTCCCAATAACATTGCGGCCAGACCCCAATCCTGTGTCACTGCTACATCCCCCGTCTGAGCCAGATTCATGACCCGAATATCAGCCTCTTGCGAAGCATTTCCTACCACCACATGATGGTCGGACTCAATATTGTGGTTGAAACTGGCTACCGTCCATACAGGTATCGCATACTTGAGGGCCACCCTAATGCAAATCTGCAAAACAGCCTTTGGACAAGCGTCAGCATCCACTATAATTTTCAAAATTCATCCCCCATTTCCCGTGGCGATCACTATCCCTAAAGCAAAGCAAGTCAAGGAAGTTTCATTGCTTCAAGAACCCTCCAAGCGCATTTGCGTTGACAAACGCAAACAGTGCCACAAGACCCGAAACCGCATCTAATAGACATTCGACCCTATCCATTTGGAAGTCGATTGGCCTAGAGAGCACGCTAAGTGCATTTGCGTCAATGAAAGTCGAGAACCGTCCCCGACTTACGTCCGATCCCCTATAGACCCAAGCCAGAGGAAGTTTCTTAGCTTAGTGAGCACGGAGAGAGGAATTGCGTCAATGAGTGCAGGTGATGAAGCGTTAAGAAATGCAACGGTCGCACATGCAGAAAGCCCAGAGGTTTTGCATTTTAGCGTAATCACCAAGCGAATAGCAATGGAACGTGTGCGAACGCGCTAAGACACTTCCTCCTGAACGTGCTAAGAAACTTCCTCCCCGTTCGATGTTTCCCGTAATCCACCATCCGTCTGCATCACCTTATTCTCTTTAAGCAGTTTGCCCAGTGCTCTTTTAAAGGCGGCTTTACTCATTTGTAAGCGACTTTTAATTTCAATGGGGCTGCTTTTATCATTTAGTGCCAGAAATCCTTCGTAGTTCTTTATTCCCTGCAGGATTTTTAAGGCGTCATTATCTATTTGGATATAGGAGAGTTCTCTTGACGATAAATCAAGCTTGCCATCTTCTCTGACTCTGATAACCCGTGCCTCAAGTTGATCACCCTCTCGCAACTCATTAAAATACTCATTGACAGGAATGAGTCCCATATACTTATTATCAACAGCTATAAAAGCTCCTATATCGAGGTTCACTGAATAAACCGTTCCTACTACTTTGTCATTCTTCTGATAGGGAGATTCTGCCGATAGATACTCGTAAATTTCTGTCGTAGCGCTCAATCTCTGACTTTTATCTAAATAGACCTTTACCAAATAGCCTTTACCCACTTGGATCGGAAATTTCTGCTCTTGAAATGGTAAGAATAAACCTCTCTCCAAACCTATATCCAAAAAGGCACCGATCTTAGTCTTTGCCGTGACCTTTAGATAGGCTAATTCTCCTAATTGAGCTAATGGCTTTTTCCTCGTGGCAATTAACCGCTCCTGGGAATCCCGATAGACGAATACCTCTAACTCGTCTCCCTCTTTAGAATCTTCCGGTAATTGTTTTATAGGCAGAAGAATATTATCGTGCCTAATACCCGTGCCGGCATCTAAATAAGCGCCAAAGGATGTAAAATTTGTGATCTTAAGGTTTTGGAATTTCCCGATCTCAATCAAATATTAGAACCCCTTTCTCAACTGTCAATAGTTGTAGGTTTGCCCGCGGATAATAAACCCATGCTTGCCTACTGTAATATTATTATATCCGGGAATGTGTCTATCGCAAACTATTAAGCGTTAATTATGACATAATCATAAACAAGACCGCCTTATTTGTAATCGCGATTGTCTAAACCATTTAGCTGCATAAAAAAAGGGACCAGCAAAGCTAATCCCTAATCTCCCAATTATAGAAATATCTTTAGGTTCTACGTGATACGAGCTACCTACTGTCCAAAGCAGCTTAGGCGACTGCATCGGCAACATCGGAGTTCAGTAAGGATCGAAACTCAAACGGAAATTTTTAGAATAATATTATGCTACTTTCGGAGCCAACGATCCAGGGCAAATTTGTTAGTTTCACGGTTTAAGTCGGCGATGTTTGTGGTCAAAGGAATCTCCTTCGGACAAGCACGAACACAGTTTTGGGAATTACCACAATCTGCAATCCCACCCTCATCAAGTAACGGTGCCAAGCGTTCGTGTTTGTTCATTGCACCGGTCGGATGGGCATTAAAGAGACGGACTTGGGAAATAGCAGCTGGACCAAGAAATTTAGAGCGTGAATTAATTTGTGGACATGCTTCCATACAACATCCGCAGGTCATGCATTTTGACAATTCGTAAGCCCACAGGCTCGTAGTTGCAGCCATGCGCGGCCCAGAGCCTAAATTATAAGTCCCATCAATCGGAATCCAAGCATGAACAGTTTTCAGGTTATCGAACATGATCTGCCTGTCTACCATGAGATCTCGTACCAACGGGAATTTCGTCAGCGGTTCAAGTACAATCGGCTGTGCCAGCTTGTCTATTAAGGCAGAACAAGCTTGTTTACCTTGTCCATTAATCTTCATAGTACAAGCTCCGCAAACTTCCTCTAGACAGTTACATTCCCAAACCACAGGGGTAGTCTTCTTCCCAGAAGAGGTTACCGGGTTCTTCTGAATCTCCATTAAACATGAAATTACATTCAATTTTTCTCGATAAGGAATATCAAACTCTTCCCAACGACTTGGCTTATCCGGGCCGTCTTGACGACGAATCTTTAAATGTATTGATTTTTGTTCAGACACCTTAAAATACACCTCCTACTTCTCAATCTCAATAGACACGCGGACGCGGTGGAATCAAAGATACGTCAACGTCTTCATAACTAAGTTCAGGGCCGTTTGGGGTCCAATTAGCAATAGTTGTTTTTAAGAAATTTACATCATCACGCTCCGGATAGTCAGGTTTATAATGTGCACCCCTGCTCTCGTTGCGGTTTAAGGCTCCCAAGGTAATAACTCTTGCCAGTTCCAACATATTCCAAAGTTGACGGATAAACGTTCCTTCCTGAGTTCCCCATTCAACGTTATCACTTCTGCCAATATTATGCCAGCGTTTCATAAGGTTCTGAAGTACAACATCAGTTTCCGCCAGTTTATCATTGTAGCGTATAACTGTCACATTCAAAGTCATAATATCGCCAAGTTCTTTGTGAATATAGTAGGGGTTTTCTGTCCCTTTCATAGCTAGGATCTTGGACCATTTTTCGTCTTGAAGTTTCTTCGCCTGCATAAAGGCTGACTCATTGCCACTTGGAGTCTGGACCTTGTTTTTCTTAATGTACTCCATCACTTTAGGTCCAGCTACCATCCCCCCATAGATTGCCGAAAGCAATGAGTTCGCTCCAAGTCGATTTGCCCCATGGTATTGGTATTCACATTCCCCTGCAGCGAAAAGCCCGGGGACATTCGTCATCTGATCGTAATCGACCCAGATTCCACCCATGGAATAGTGAACGGCTGGGAAAATCCGCATTGGAACTTTCTTCGGATCATCACCCACGAACTTTTCATATATTTCCAGAATCCCGCCAAGCTTACGTTGCAAGACCTCCGAATCAATATGCGATAAATCGAGGTAAACCATGTTCTCCCCGTTAAGTCCGAGACCTTGATCAAAGACAACTTCATAAATTGCACGAGTCGCAATATCCCGAGGTACCAGGTTTCCATAGTTTGGATACATTTCCTCAAGGAAATACCAAGGTTTCCCATCTTTATAGGTCCAAACTCGTCCACCTTCTCCGCGGGCTGATTCGGACATCAGCCTTAGCTTGTCATCGCCCGGAATAGCGGTAGGGTGAATCTGGATAAACTCCCCATTGGCATATTTTACGCCTTGTTGATAGAGCGTTGATGTAGCGCCTCCCGTACAAATCGTCGAATTTGTGCTTTTGCCAAAGACCGCACCCGGCCCGCCAGTTGCAATAATCACGGCATCCCCAGCAAACGACTTAATACTCATACTCCGAAGGTCTTGTGCCACAATCCCTCTGCACGTTCCTTGATCGAGCACAGCCGAGAGGAATTCCCACTGTTCGTATTTCTGAACCATACCTTCAACTTCATAACGCCGAACCTGCTCATCAAGAGCATAGAGAAGTTGTTGACCGGTTGTGGCCCCTGCAAATGCTGTTCTGTTAAACTTGGTCCCACCAAAACGACGAAAATCAAGTAAACCTTCCGACGTTCGGCTAAACATTACGCCCATCCTATCCATTAAGTGAATAATTCCAGGTGCCTCATCACACATGGCTTTCACAGGCGGTTGATTAGCCAGAAAATCTCCACCGTACACAGAATCATCAAAATGAAGCCAGGTTGAATCCCCTTCTCCTTTAGTATTAACTGCTCCGTTAATACCCCCCTGAGCGCATACCGAGTGTGAACGTTTAACTGGTACTAAAGAAAATAAGTCGACGTGCGTACCGGCTTCGGCCATCTTAATCGTTGCCATCAGCCCTGCAAGACCGCCTCCCACTACGATGACTTTACTCATCCCCATGACCCTCCTAAAATCTTTGTTCTTATTTATAAGGAACTGTTTAGTATTTACTTTTCAGCCTATCGTGAGACTCCCACTTCTACAAGTGGGAGTGGTCCCCCGTGCTCTGCTTCGGTGACGAAAGCCTCCAGTGACGATAAGTCTCCAGTACGATAGTCTCCAGTGGAGATTATCGCCGAAGCCGTGATCCCAATAGGAATACTTACCGGCGTAGGATAGAGTATCGCCGAAGCGCACGGCCCTTAACGAATACTATCGCGCTGAGGATTGGTTTTGCCGAGCCGCACTTTCCTGATAGGAATCCTTGGCGGCGAAGGAGGTAGACTCCATCCTACGGCGCGAAAGCATTTGTCTGTGGATCCGCGCCTTCGGCATAAGTCTCCACTGGAGACTTATGTCACCGAAGTCTCGATGTTCAACTTTAGTTGAACGAGTTCACTTTATAGACGTAGTTTCCTCATGCAGATTCTCCTTCTACTTTAGGAAGGCTGAAAGATCAGCTAAACCGATCACCGATATGAGTAAGAAAACCACCACCAATGTATACATCCACATTTTTTGGGAGTGTGGTCCAACAGTGATACCCCACGTGATGGCAAATGCCCATAAGCCGTTGACAAAATGGAAAATAGCAAACAACACACCCAATGCATAGAAAACTAAGCCCAGAGGCTGACTTACAAATGCTGAGATCGTTGCAAAATTTGCGTCACCAAAACGCAGAAGGTAAACGTGTGTAATAATAAAGATCACTACATACAGGCCGGAAATCCGTTGGATGATATAGAACCAGTTCCGGGCGTACTTATATCTCAAAATATTGCTTTGCCCGGTATAAACCACCCATATTCCATATATGGCGTGAATAGTAATAGGAATAAAAATTACAACAAGTTCAACAATAATAACCCCTGGAAAACCTCGCATAGTACCTATAACTTTGTCATACAACCCTGCCCCTCCAAGGGCGGTTAAATTAAGAAACATGTGAAACATCAAAAATATTCCAATGGGCACTAATCCTAATAAAGAATGAACTCTACGAATCAAAAAGTGATAAGGCTTTTGTGTCGTACTCATAAATCTCAGATCCTCTCCTCTCAATATTATTCTTGACAAACATAGAACTCCTGTCTTTTCTAAAAATTGAAACTTATTTGTTTACGCCACACCTCCGTAACTACAAATCGCTGCTTATCCAGTATTTTTCCAGCCGACTTTCCAAAATAAAGATTATGCAAGCTATGTGCCAATTATACAGAATCGACTTAAACTTCGAAATTTTGTTAATATTTTTAAAGATATACACTATAAAATAATCGGTTTCAGCCACCTTAAGAATAAAAGAGGATAAAAAAAGCTTCGCTAGCGTTACGTCCGCAGACGCTGGTGGTAGCCTTTGTCGCACTTATGCGCCAGCGTGGGGAGGACCGAGTGTCCCTGTAACCATTGATGGCGAGTAGGAACCTTCGAGAAAGTATCTAAACGTTAGTTTATACTTTCAGATTATACTAAAAACTAGTAATGATTCCTTGCAATTCAGGCCTTTAATAGGCTTCACGTTTATACATTTTAGAATTTAGTTAAAAACCTTCTAATTAATAGAATATTTAGTTTCAACTTATTTTTCAACTAAGACATTGTTCTTAGTTTATTATATAACGTGGCAAGGGATATCTTTAAGGCCTTTGCTGCTTGCTTCTTTCCATCCACTGAGTCGCCGTAACGTTTCAAAGCCAAGCGGATCATTTGTTTTTCCATTTGCTCGATGGGCATAATTCCTTCAATCACCTGTTCTTGTTGAAATGTAGTCTGGGAATCCACGAGATTGAGCATTGACTTATGGTTAATTATTTCTTCTTCAACTGTAACCATGGCACGTTCCAAAACATTTTGAAGTTCCCGTATGTTACCTGGCCAATCATAACGCATCAAAAGTTCTTCTGCTTGGCTTGTCAAGCCCATCACATGTTTACCGAATTTGCGGTTAAACTTGACTATAAGGGACTGAACATGCGCTGGAATGTCTTCTTTGTGTTTGCGCAGTGGTGGCAAGCGTAATTCAAGGACATTGAGCCGGTAATAAAGATCTTCGCGAAAATCACCTTGTTTGGTCATCTCCAGCAGATTACGGTTAGTAGCTGCAATTACTCGGACATCCACTTTAATAGTCTCAGTCCCTCCCACTCGTTCAAATTCCATTTCCTGAAAAACACGTAAAAGTTTGGCCTGTAGATGGGGGGTCATATCTCCTATTTCATCTAAGAAAATCGTTCCTCCATTTGCCAACTCCATTTTTCCATGCTTAGTTTTCAAGGCTCCCGTGAAGGATCCCTTTTCATGCCCGAAAAATTCACTTTCGAGTAACGTCTCCGGAATTGCAGCACAATTTACCTTTATAAAAGGCTTGTCCAAACGTAAACTTGCGCCGTGGATGGCATGAGCAAATAATTCCTTTCCGGTACCTGATTCTCCTGTAATGAGAATAGTCGAGTTACTCTTCGCTGCTTTACGGGCCAAATCCAAGGCACTTTCAAATTTCGGATGGCTTCCGATCAGGTCATCGAAGGTATATGAACTAGTAGAGATTTGATTGATACGGCTTTGCAAATCATCAATCACTTGATTAGAAGCTTTCAATTGTTCCATCAACTTATAAATGTCCGTTAGTGGTTGAAATACAACGACTGCGCCTTCCATTTTTCCGTCAACGACAATTGGAGACGCATTAGAGATTACATCCACACTCGAACCTCCAACCAGAGCCCTGTGAGCGAACACGGGTTCATGCGTCCGGAGAGATCTCGATAGTGCACCATTGGGAGAAACATCAAAAATATTGTTTCCAATCCGCTCACTAGCCGGAATGGAAGTAACCCGACTAAAAGACGGATTGACATATTTAATCTTTCCGTCAATCCCTGCTACTTCAATGGCTTCCTGAACAGAGTTTAAGACGGTATCGAGTTCTCCTTTTAAGCGTTTTATATCCGCCAACTTTTCTTTTTCAGCAATGATATGCATCATAAGCTTGGCACCTTGGGCTTCCACTATTGCACTAGACTTTGCTTTGTTTCGTTCTAATTGTTCCTGCACATCAGGGTCACCTATCGCCTCAATAATTACATCAAGATTTGGTACCCTTAGAAAGTCATCCAAGTTCACGCAGGTCGCTACGCCGTCCAACCTTGCCAGCTTCATCCCAGAATTCCTTTCTAAAAGATCACAGACCACACTGATCTCAATATGGTCAACACTTCGTAACGTTTTATAGACCATCGAACCCATTTGTCCCATGCCTACAATACCCACTCGTATCTTCCGATCCAATGTTAACCTTTCAAGCAAAATTACCATTCTCCCAATCTTCAGGATTTTACATATTAGAATATTCGCTGTTTGTTTGCAGATATCCTTTACATTTATTTAATTATTAGAAATTTATCCAAATCGTAAGACTCCCACTTCTACAAGTGGGAGTGATATTGAACGAGTTCACTTCATATAACGTAAACCCTCCAGCGGCCACAATTTTTGTTATTGACAAACCTTACTTTGTCTTAAAATAGCATAAATCTAGGAAGTGATAAATACTGTATACTTATAAAATTTTTCTTGTCAGTTTGCGTATAAAGTGATAACTTATTAGTATATTGTTGTAATGAAGCAATGACGCTTCTTAAAGATTTGTGAATAATCTTTAAGGGGGGTTTTTTTGTTTCTTTGGATGAAAATTGATTTTTTGGAGTAATGAAAGGGGTAATAAATAGTGAAAATTTTTGGAGAAAACGTTTTTAATGACTCTGTAATGAGAGAACGTTTACCGAAAGCAACCTACAAATCCTTGCGTAAGACGATCGAAGAGGGGCTACCGCTTGATCCCGGTGTCGCTGAAATCGTAGCCAACGCCATGAAAGATTGGGCAATTGAAAAAGGTGCAACCCATTTTACCCACTGGTTCCAGCCTCTGACTGGAATCACCGCTGAAAAACATGATTCCTTTATCTCCCCTACAAAACATGGTCTAGTAGCAATGGAATTTTCCGGGAAAGAACTGATTCAAGGCGAGCCCGATGCATCTTCCTTCCCCAGTGGTGGAATTCGCGCTACATTCGAAGCGAGAGGCTATACTGCTTGGGACTGCACCTCCCCTGCGTTTCTTAAAGAAGATGCAGACTCCTTAACTTTATGTATCCCCACAGCTTTCTGCTCATATACTGGTGAAGCACTTGACAAAAAGACTCCGCTTCTTCGCTCTATGCAGGCGCTCTCCAAACAAGCCCTGCGCATCTTACGTCTCTTCGGCAATACGTCAACAACCCATATCACTAGCACGGTAGGAGCAGAGCAAGAATACTTTCTTGTGGATAAAAAGTTCTTCGACAAACGTATGGATCTCATGCTTACTGGCCGGACCCTATTTGGGGCCATGGCACCTAAAGGACAAGAGCTAGACGATCATTACTTTGGAAGCCTCAAAACACGTGTAGCCGCTTTTATGCATGACTTAAACGTAGAATTGTGGAAGCTAGGTGTTCTTGCCAAAACCCAGCATAATGAAGTGGCTCCCGGGCAGTTTGAGCTTGCACCCATATTCGGAACTACAAACATCGCCACAGACCACAACCAACTTGTTATGGACAGCATGAAAAAAGTAGCCCTCCGACATGAGATGGTTTGCTTGCTTCATGAAAAACCATATGCTGGAATCAATGGTTCGGGTAAACACAACAACTGGTCGATGTCAACCGACGATGGGTTGAACCTCCTCGACCCCGGCAAAAATCCTCATGAAAATTTTCAATTTCTTACTATAATTTGTGCAGTGGTTAAAGCTGTTGATGATTATGCAGAGTTATTACGGGTTTCGGCCGCTAACCCTGGTAATGATCACCGTCTCGGTGCCAACGAAGCGCCGCCGGCCATTATCTCCATTTTCCTTGGTGACCAGCTCACTGATATTTTTGCACAACTGCAAAACGGAGGACTCAACCGCTCCCTCCAAGGCGAAAAATTAGCCAGTGGCGTTAAAACACTGCCCGCTTTCCGTAAAGATTCAACGGATCGCAATCGCACCTCTCCCTTTGCTTTTACCGGAAATAAATTCGAATTTAGGATGGTTGCTTCCTCTCAATCCATCGCCGGACCTAACGTAGTACTCAATTTAATTATTGCTGAGATTCTCTCTCAATTTGCTGATCGTCTGGAACAAGCAACCGACTTCGATCAGGCCCTTCAAGAAATCCTTAAGGAAACCGCCACGAATCACAAACGGATCCTCTTTGACGGCAACGGATATTCTGAGGAGTGGGTTGAAGAAGCCACTAAACGCGGACTCCCTAATATCTCCTCAACAGTTGAAGCTGCTCTTGTTCTCATTCGCCAGTCCACAATCGACTTGTATGAAAAACATAAAGTATTAAACCGAGTCGAACTTGAATCTCGTTATGAAATTAACTTAGAGCAGTATTCCAAACAGATTAACATTGAGGCCCTAACCATGATCGACATGGCCCAACATCAGATCATCCCAGCAGCTGTCAAATATTCCACCCAGTTGGCGAAATCTATCAATGCGATTAAATCTGCTTCCGGTGCAGCAGATGTATCAGTACAAGAAGACCTCCTGAAAGACCTCTGCTCGATCTTGGTTTCTTTCAAAGTAAAATTAAATGCTCTTGAAAAAGACGTTCAAGCAGCTAATGTTATGACAAACGATGCCTATGAGCATGCCGTTTACTATAGAGATATCGTTTTCAAAGCAATGCAAGCCCTTCGGATTGATGGAGATAAACTGGAAACAATCGTTGACGCCGATCTTTGGCCACTTCCCACATATGCCCAAATGTTATTTATGCTATAATGATTTCTTAGTCATTCCCTTCAATAAGTTATTGATCACCTTAGCGCGGCTTCACAAACGCATCCGCTTAGCAGAAAAGCGCTCCTCTAGGCTAGTTTGAGGGGAATGCAAGTAGCGCTTTGGGGGTTTTTGAGCAAGCTTCGGGGAATTTTGGCTTCAGTTCAAGCCCCTCGGCTAATAAGTCGGTCAGGGATTAAAAGTAAAATCAAAAAAGAATATTTGTAATGACATAATTATTATGGGATTTGTATAAAAGTTTGGGGTGTTGCTAACTACTTCGTAGTAGTTTTGCAACACCCCCTTGTAAATTTCGCAGTATACTCAAATTTACTCGACTTAAAGAAACTTGGTTCGCGCAAAAGCTAGTAGACGCTAACCAAATATAGCCTATACTGTTCAATTACCAGTAGTAATTGGAATTCTTCATACCCTTCATACCCTTCATACCCTTCAAAGAGAACACAAAACTAAACCTACTGATCGCTAGGTATTTATTGGATTATTCAGTTACCAATTGCTAATATTCAGAGTGTATAATATTCCCTGATGATTATACACTCTGTACTTATTTTCTTTTAATTATTTGATGCATCTCTCAAATGATACCGTTGTATTATTCGCAGCATGATGCTCGATTTAAGAATGATTGCTGGCTCAGCCAAATTATTTCTTAATTTCAGGAAGCTTACTCTCCGGTCGCTTAATACCCAATATAGGAGCCGAATGGTCTTTTCCTAAGTAGAAATTAGACCAAGAGGAAGTCTGATAGAAATCCCAATTGGCGGGAGGCACTGGGGGAACATCCAACGATGCTTCTTCCCCGTATTTCTTGAGTCTCGCATAAGCTCTGACCCAGACACATTTTTTCTCTTTAGGATAAAGCTCACACCAACCATCTAAACTTCCGCCACAAGCTCCATTGCGCTGATTCTTTGGACATTGGGACATAGGGCAAAGATAGGCCAAATCCAACATGGCACAATCGCCGCAATCCTTGCAGTCCAACATTACGACTTTGGCAAGATGCTCCACGGCGTGCAGTCTCTTTTCGGTCTTTTTCTTACCCTCTGCCGAACGGTATATACTGCGCATCATGGGGAACAACTTCTTGTTCGGTGTGAACAAGAGCCCATGCATTCCTCGCATCATGGTATACATCGCGCCGGCTGGAGCATCTAAGGGGAGATTGGCTCGATTTGTGGGTCGATCTGTATTCAAGCCAGTTTTCTCGTCTTTTTCAAAGTAGTAGAATCCATTGGTTTGAGGATAATCAAATTCTTTGACTAGATCTTGCCAGTTCGGGCTAAGTTCCTCCCCTTTGTCAAGGATATATTCTAATTGTTCATATTTAAGGTTATGCCCACCAATATGAACCCCGGCACAACCTATGCCTTTTAAGATCGCATATAATTTGGCTGCCCTCAACATCCGCTGTCCTACCCCTTTATCTTGGGCACTTTTTTCCGTATTGAGTTCTGCCAAAAGTTTATCCGTGACAACACAACCTGGTAACTTGTTTTGATTCATGACATTTGCCGCTCCATAAGGGAGAACATAAATATTACCTACTACTGGAATATCGAGTTTATTAACCTTTAAAAACTGTATAACTTCGTGGCATTTCCGAGCATCGTACCCAAGTTGTGTTACTACAAATTGAGCGCCGCCTTGAATCTTCTTTTTAAGTTTATAGTACTGGACCATCAGCTCGGCCTCAGTAGACTTAAATGGTGAAACAGCCGCTCCAGCAAAAAAGTCACTGGGTGCATGATAAGTTGGACCCTTCATGCCTGGAACTTCTAAGCCCTTATTCATTTCAGTTATCAGTTGTAAGGTATTGGAGGGATCAAGATCGAAGACTGGTTTTGGGCGTCCTTTAAATCCAGAATAGGTATAATCACCTGTCATCACCAAGAGGTTACGAACTTTTGCGCGATCTAAGGCATACAATTGACTTTCCATCTGATTGCGGTTCTTATCTTTACAGGTAAAATGCACTAACGGTTCAATTCCCATCTTGAGGATTTCCATTCCCAAATAATCAGCAAGAATTGCTGGATTACCCCCAGGATTATCAGTGATGGTGAGCGCATGGACCCTGCCACCCTTAGCTGCTTGTGCTGCAGAAGTAATAGCAGTTTCCTGGGCCTTTTCGTTTGCGCCTCTCCCTGGTACGAGCTCCCACGTCACGGATAGAGTATTTTTGTCGAGTAATGATTCCTTAAACTTATTTTCCATTCCCTAGTTCCTCTCCCTTTTCACCCATTATTTATGGACATTACTTTCTATTTTCATTATAACCCTTCTTGGACAATTATTTAAGAGAAATTTTCGAATTTCGCTCAACTTCATTCAACTCAACCGTTCGAGATACATACTATTCATAAAATAGTTGGAGAATGTAGTACTACCCCCAAGTTCAACATGGCTAATCTTTCTATATAATTCTCTCGCCATCGCCCACACCTGGTGGTCTAACAAAGCTAGTATTGCGCCAACGTGTGCGGCATTTCCTACTATCTTTATTCTATCTTCGCAGATATCTGGAACAAGACCAATATTCAAAATGTTTTGCGCTTTGAGATAGGTGGCAAAGGTTCCGGATAAGGTCACCGAATCAAGTTCTGATACAGTTATTCCGGCCATTTCTACCAGCGTTTTAATTCCTGCACAGACAGCCCCTTTGGCCAATTGCAATTCCCCGATATCTTTTTGACTTATGGTTATATCCTGCCCTTGGCCTGATCCATAGGTCAAAACAAATTCACGCCCCTTTTCAGCTGCTCTAATCCGTTTTCGAAGCTCGAACGCCAGCGTTTCAGCCTTTGCAGGATCGATAATCTTCCCTTGTTTGCTAATGACTCCCGACTGTCGCATCTCATCAATCGCCTCAATGAGGCCTGATCCACAAATTCCGATCGATTCCTGCTCCCCAATCACTTGACAGACTACTCCTTTTTCCGTAATAGTTACACTTTCGATAGCACCCTGTTTTGCCCTCATACCATGGGCTATACCTGCACCCTCAAAAGCTGGGCCCGCTGCTGTAGAGCAAGCCAACATCTTGTGATCTGTCTTTAAAAATAGTTCACAGTTGGTCCCTAAGTCAATGAGCAAATGATTACCTTGTTCCAAAACCGCAGGTGCCCCTATAATAGCCCCGATAGTGTCGCCCCCCACAAAACTTCCTATATTCGGTAATAATAGGAGCCTTGCTTGGGGATTAATTTCCAAACCCAATTCCAGTGCTGAAAATTCCAATGGTTTGTTGCAAACAGAGACGAACGGTGAAACTGCCAGATGAGAGGCGTCCAAACCAAGCAAGAGATGATGCATTGTTGTATTCCCAACAAGTGTCATTTTGAAGATTTCATTCTTATCCACCTTTGTTTGAACTTGGAGTTCATCTAGCAAGTGATTAATTGTCCCTTTGATAGCTTCACGTAAGGCGATAGCACTCTCTTTGCTTTCCGTAGCAAACGAAATACGGGAAATTACATCGGCACCATAGGCTGTCTGTTCATTTTCAGTAGAGACGACTTTTAAGATATTACCTTGCTTCAAATCGATCAAGGCCGCCGCAACACTGGTTGTTCCAACATCGACTGCAACCCCGTAAAGCCTATGTGTTGTATCTCCTGCCTCAATTTCCAAGATCTTGTCTTCTGAGACAGTAGCAGTTAGAGTGAATTTTTTCGAACGTAAAATGTCTGGGACCTTGCCTAAGATATATAGACTTGCCTTTTCGTAACTCCTACCAGTGACAGTACTTAGCTCATCCATTATACGGTCCCAATCTCCCCGCTCATCAGCTAGAGTTGGTTGGTTAGATTGTATATACACCTTTTCAACTCCCGGATCTAAGGTAGTCGTTTTCATTCCCAGGAGAGCACTCACCTTACGATCTTGGCTCTCCACAAAATTTAGTTCAATGACCATTCCTTCTTCGGGTTGAACAGTGCAAGCAAGCCTATATCCCTCCTGCAATTCAATTTTATTAAGATGCTTCAAATCGCGATCACTTGGCCTAGTGACATATCCTGTCATCCGTACTTTGCATTTGCCGCACGTTCCCTTGCCATTACAGATATTCTGTACAGGCAAATGATGTCGAATCAGCGCTTCCATTAAGGTTTCCTGATCTTCTGTATTTATGACACGATTTGGGAGTATTGTAATCTTCATGGGCATCTCCTTACTCTGATTTTTCTACAAAATGGGACGTTATTTTTTGATTTACGCGTTATAATCAAATTATTCGCTTTATTATCCTATATTTCCTTCTTAGACTAGTAAGTTTGCTAGCTCTTCTGGGGTATTAACAAGGTAATCAGGAAAACCTTCCTTGATTTTCTGGGGCGTATGCCAACCCCAGGTGACGCCAATGGTTTGCGCTCCCGCTTTTTTACCTTCAATCATATCTCCTTTTGTATCTCCAACATAATAGGCTGGGACCCCGGGATATAAAACGCTAGTGGTGTAGATCTTTTTGACTTTACTTTTTTCCTTTTCAGCCCCTATGACATCTTTAAAGCAATCAATACGATTTTGGTTCAAAACTCGAATTGTAGCTTTAGAAAGATTTGAAGTAATAACATAAACTTGATGCTTCTCCGAAATTCGTTGTAAGGCTTCCCCAATGCCGTTAAAGAGTTCGAGATCCGCCAATTGTTCACCCTGTAAAACTTCATACCTCTTCAAGATACAGTCTATGGTTACTTCGTCTAAACCACGTCTCATCATGGTTTCGTAAACATTGCCTTCAAATAAAGATAGGACATCTTGCTGTGCATTGACCCTATTGAACCCATACTCTCGACAGGCCTGTGTAAAACGCAACAAAAAAACTTCAAGGGAATCAACAATAACGCCATCATAATCAAACATTACGAGTGCCACGCTTTTGCCTCCTAATTTCTTAATATAATCCTGATTTTTCTATGCTTTCATCCATGCGCTTGACCCCTTCGTTTTCTTCGATTTATATTATATACCTCGAAGCCTGAATAACCCAGACTGCAATTCCTCCGGATGTTTGCCATCCACTGCTATGTTGGCCGAGGGTAACTGGAATATGATATGCCCTAAAGTGACAATAAGTGGAGCAAGAATCTTTCTAATTCCTACTCCACTTTTACAAACTATCTAATTCTCCATTCAATTCTAATATACTTCAGTGCCCAATCTGATCTAGTAAAGGTAAAAGTCGTTTATACATTTCCATCGTCATGTTCGTCTCCCAATGACCCGTAATTTTAGCAATTGTTATTAACACGGCCCATATACCTAGCAAACTAAAAGCAAGGTTCTTAAGAGAAAGGGAGGGCAGTCCCATCGGTGCTTTAAACGATAACGTTTCGTTAACCGGACATTGATGCACGCAGTTTAAGCAACCCGTACACTCAAGAGACCATACTCGATTTGTCTGTTCCACAAGAATGTGATTTGGACAACTTTTAGTACATTTTCCACACTGAATGCAAGATTTTTGATTGCGTATTATTTTAAATGGACTTAGTACGCTTAAAAGTCCCAATAACCCACCGTATGGACAAAAATATCGACACCAAAAATTTTCATAGAGAATTGAACAGACTAAGAGCAGCCCTATGACGGTCATCCCAACACCAGTTAATTGTTGCATGAATTTAAGCATTTTGATATCTGACACCATATTATAAGGGGATTGCACGAATGCCGCCGCATCTGCCCCGCTCATCCCAAAGAAGATGGCCCAGAAGAAAAATAATAAAATAATATATTTTACGGACCGAAGCAGATAATCCAGCCAATTGGGTATTAAAAAATTCCGTCCAAACAATCGTTTTCCTATTCTAGCAAGCCCTTCGGACAGCGTTCCGATCGGACAAATCCAGGAGCAGAAGGCTCTCTTAAACAAAGCGGAAACTGTAATTGCAGCCAAAAATATCACTAATCCTGCAGGATGGATGGAGTCAAAAATACCCGTCGCAAGCCATGCCTTTAGTCCAACTAAGGCACTTATCGGCAAAAAGGCCTCAACTCCGGCTGGTCGACTTATGACAGGAAATGAGTTATTCGTAACCTGGTCAATAAACAGTACAAATACTAATCCAATATAAACCACTACAATAGCGAACAAAATTTGAACAGCATGTCTTACCGAAACATGCTTTCTCAGTTTTGCAAACATATTTACCCCTCTTTTCAATTCTCAATCTAACTTTTAGTAGGCCTGTCTTCACTATTATAAAGAATAACTTAATAATAAAATGTGAGATGAATCACAATGAAAGCTAAATAACTTTTTGAATATACCATGATTTGTTTCAAGTTACTATGTGAAAATATTCCCAAGATAAATAGCCGCCAAAACTCGAACAAGGATGTTCAAGATTAGAGCATCCCCATGACGATAAGCGGACGAGCTTATCGCCACACTGCAACTTATTACACATACTCCTGCAGTGTGGATTGGCAAGGCGCCGTGATGGCCAAGTGTCCCTGTAGCCATGGATGGCGAGAAGGGACCCTTCAGGCACCGACGCCAGCCTTAGTTGCGCTTGTGCGCTGGCCATAGACGGTCGAGTGTCCCTGTAGCCACGGATGGCGGGAAGGGACTTCCTCTCTTACCCATTTATTATAGTTCCCCCATTTATATGAAGCATCTGTCCGGACATATATGAGGAATCCTGGGATGCCAAAAAGACATAAGCGGGTGCTAACTCTTTAGGTTGACCTGCTCGCTTCATAGGCGTCGTACTACCAAAGGTTGCGACTTGATCCGCTTGAAAGGAGGAGGGGATTAGCGGCGTCCAGATAGGACCTGGGGCGACTCCGTTGACGCGAATCCCCAATTTACAAAGAGATTCAGACAGTGAACGAGTAAAGGAAACGACAGCCCCTTTAGTCGCGGAATAATCGATCAGTTGATCATGTCCCTCATACGCCGTAATCGATGCAGTATTGATAATAACACTCCCCGATTTAAGATAGGGTAACGCGGCTTTTGTTAAAAAGAAGTAACTGAAAATGTTGGTACGAAAGGTTCTTTCGAGCTGTAAAGTAGTCACATCAAGCAAACTATTTTGCGGGTGTTGTTCTCCTGCATTATTGACAAGGATATCTATTTTTCCAAAAGCTTGAAGAGTTTGATTGATGATTTCCTGACAGAAAACTTCATCGCCAATGTCTCCAGCCACAATTAGGCATCGGTGCCCTAATTGTTCTATACGTGCTTTTGTTGCATTCGCATCGTCATGCTCCTTCAAATGAGCTATCACGACATCAGCCCCTTCTTTAGCATAAGCTATGGCCACTGCTCGACCAATCCCACTATCCCCTCCACTGATGATTGCAACCTTTCCAATTAACTTAGCACTTTCCGAATACGCAGCATCTTCGGAAACAGGTTGGGGATTCATTAAAGCTTCAATGCCTGGTTGTTGCTCTTGGTGTTGAGCAGGAAACGTGGGTTGAGAAATTGGCGCCTGGGACATTTGCTTCACACCCTTCCGTAATCATTCAAAATCTGCATCGTTTTAAATGCTCCTTACTGAGTTTAAAATGACCATTTTAACTGTTTTGTACTCATTATCTTTCTGCTTAACTCTCTTTCGAAGTGCCAATGGACACATCGATTTTTATACATTTCAAACCGTTCAAGATTGTAAAAGACTATTAAGAAACGCTAAACTCGGTTTATCAGAAGTTCTGTAGATAACCTACAAAATAAAAGATTTTCTTTCAGTGAGTTTTCACATTGATTTTTAGGTCATTTTTTTGTAATATTTAAATAAATCTAAATAATCCGTCTTTAGGGAAGGAGGTTTTGCCTTTGTAACGAGATTGATTAAGAACCCTTTTCCTACAATTCCTGAAACAAAATGCAACATTTATTAATATAATGTATATTGTTTCATTTTTAACAGCAACGTTTTCTAAAGATGTCAGTATATTCAGTACTTTCAGAATTGGCATATTATTTGCAATGGTTATTATAAAAAATGAATGAGGTGATTATTTGGTAGCTCAGACGAAATTTTGGTTATAAGTATTTTAAATAGCAGCACGGAAATGGAGATGATAAACAATCTAGGAACCTTTGAAGAGCAGTAGCGTCAAATAGTTGATTGCACAGGAATTGAGTATTCCAGTATTGTTTCATTTAGTCCGAACTCTTTTGAAAGGAGGTGTAATTATATGTTAGGGTTAACTGACCCAGGAGTAATAGCTGCTTATATCTTATCAATCGGCAGTGCCCTTCTTTGTGTAATATATGGTGTAGTCAACTGGGAAAAAGATTAAGAAATCTGTATTAATAAGGAGGGGATTAATCGATGGGCCTTTTTTATGTCATTCTAGCTATCTACGTAGTGATAGTTGCATTCCTAGGTTATCTAGGGTATAAACATACTAATTCTTCTAAGGATTATATGGTAGCAGGGGGAAACATTCATCCTTATGTCATGGGCATGGCTTATGGGGCAACCTTTATCTCCACTTCAGCCATTGTAGGTTTTGGTGGTGCTGCAGGTTTCTTTGGAATGGGTATGTTATGGTTAACCGTCGCAAATATTTTTGTTGGAATATTTATTGCCTTTGTTTTCTTTGGCAAAAAAACACGTGCTTTGGGACAAAAATACGGAGCCTTTACTTTCCCTCACCTTTTAGGGTCGCATTATGAATCTACATTTATTCGTCGTTGGTCAGCAGCACTCATGAGTATTGTTTTACCCATATATGCTGCCTCTGTTATGATCGGTGGAGCAAGATTCTTAGAAGAAACCTTAAAGATGAACTATACAACCGCGCTCCTTATTCTCTCTCTCGTAGTTTTAGCTTACGTCTTCTTTGGTGGCCTCAGAGGAGTTGTTTATACTGATGCCTTCCAGGGTACTTTGATGTTCGTTATGATGCTCCTGCTAATCGTTTTAACGTATAAGATGTTAGGTGGAGTCTCTGTAGCCCACACTAAGTTAAACGCAATGAATGCTTTGGTCCCTGCAGCACTTGCAAAACAGGGAATGGTAGGTTTTGCTTCAATGCCTAAATTCCTTTCCCAAAATTGGTGGTTTGTAATTTCAACCTTAGTTCTTGGGGTAGGCATCGGTGTTTTAGCCCAACCTCAACTCATCGTTCGTTATATGACTGTTAAATCTGGCAAAGAATTGAATAGAGCCTTAGCTTTTGGCGGAGTATTTATTCTTTTTATGACCGGTGTTGCTTTTACAGTCGGTGCTCTTTCTAACGTTTACTTCTACGAAGCAAGCAAAAAGGTTTCCATGATGGCTTCGGCCGTCGGAGGAGCTCCTCCTAACACAGATAAAGTCATTCCGTTGTTTCTAACTCAGGCTTTTCCCTCCTGGATCTATTACTTCTTCTTGCTAGGGCTTCTGGCTGCAGCTATGTCTACTATGAGCGGTCAGTTCCACTTTATCTCAACCTCAATCAGTTATGATCTGCTTGGCAAAACCAGTAAAGACGACTCCGGCAAAACTCTCTGGTTAGCCCGGGGAGGTTTGGTAGTGGGCTTTGTGGTTACCGTCTTTGTGGCCTATCTGTTACCAGGAAGCATTATTGCTATTGGAACTTCTATTTTCTTCGGTCTTTGCGCTGCTTCCTTCCTCCCAATGTATGCAGGAGCACTTTGGTGGCCGCGCACTTCAAAATCTGGTGCAACATGGAGTATGGTAGCAGGATCAATCATTTATCTCTTTATGTGTATCTTTGTCAATGCTAAGGAATCAGCAATCTTTGGCTTGACTAAAGCCCTCTTTGGAACTGTTTCTCTGGCTGGAACTGGCTCTTTAAGTTATATCGATCCACTGATTGTAGCCCTACCTGTCAGTATTGTTGTTTTCATTGTCGTGACTTTAGTGACCGAACCCTTAAGTAGTATCAAAAGCGATGCAATAGGACAGTAGACCTACTGGAATAACACAACAATTAGATAAGTTATCTTGAATATTTAAAGGTAACTTATCTAAACCTATGCGCAGGATAGGATTTTGCGTCCATGAGAATTGGGAACGAAATGTTCCCTTTCTTATTTATTGTATTGATATTGAAGGCATTTCACGAAGGCAATTAAGAAGCCAAAGTACATATTATTAATAATCAAAGATTATTCTGAAATTCTGAGGGGGGTCAGCAAGTGGTTAATCCAGCACTCGATTTTCCGCCCTTTAATACTTTACCTGACGAGGTTTTAACGGATTTAATCCCAAAGCTTATTCTTAAAACCTATGCTAAAGATAGCTTTATTTTTACTAAAGGCCAACCGTCAATCGGCTTTCTGCTAATTATCATAGCTGGTTCCGCAGGAATAGTTGTAGAAGGTGAAAAGGAAAGCTCCAATGTCGTAAGTTTTCGCTACGCAGGTGATTTCTTTGGAGAAACTGTACTATTGACAGGTAAAACTTATCCTGTGTCAGTAAAAGCTGTAGAAGAATTAACATGTTATCTATTAAAAAAAGAGATCTTTGAGGATTTGCTTCAAACCCATCAAGTATTTGCCGGTTTCTTCAATAATATTTTAACTGATCGTCTTCGAGAATTGTATCAACAAATGGTTCAAGAGCAACCAGTTGATTCTTACGGTCTTAGCTCTGAACCCTTTAAACATCGACTTAGTGATATCATGTCAACTCCTGTAATTACTTGCTCACCTGCAACACAGATCAGTCAAGTTGCTAGAATTTTTTCCCAGCAACATATTAGCACTATTGCAATTATTGGGACAACCGGAAAACTTTTAGGTTTAGTTAGTGAAAGAGATTTAATTAATAAAGTTCTAGCTCTGGATTGTAATCCTACAGTTGTATATGCCTCAGATATCATGGATAAGACTCCCCCAACCTTACCAGCGGATGCGTTTTTTTATGAAGCGTTATTGACTATGATTAAACACCATGAAAAATATATTTTAGTAGTTGAAAATGGGTTTCCTCTTGGGGTTATCACAATGGGAGATCTTACCCGATTACGAAAAACCAGTACACTAAGTATTGTTAACAGAATCGAATCCGCTGAAACCACAGCCGAACTCAGTTATGCTGCCAAGCTTATCCAGAAGGTTACGGTTAATATGCTGTCAGAAAAGGCTTCTGCTAATGATATCTGTGAGGTTGTTTCAGAACTCAATGACCTTATCACCCGTCGCCTCTTAGTTTTAGCCGAAGAAGCGCTAGACAAACGCGGTCTAGGTCTGCCCCCTCTCGATTACTGCTGGTTAACCTTGGGAAGCGGTGGACGCAAAGAACAAACTCTTTCGTCTGATCAAGACAATGCCCTTATCTATGCCCAGCCACCCCAGGATCAAGAACAACAAGTCAAAGAGTATTTCCTCACTTTAGCAAATTTTGTAGTTAATGGCCTCGAAGAAGCAGGTTTTCCCAAGTGCCAACATAACATTATGGCCAATAACCCAATTTGGTGTCAATCTCTTCAAGCTTGGAAAAACTCCGGTAATAGTTGGATTTTTACCCCTACGGAGGAATCATTTCGCCAATTTACAATTTTTTTAGATTACCGAGCGGTTTATGGTCAAGAAAAACTGGCCCAAGAATTACGGGATTTTGCACATCATCTCTTCCGATTAGCCCCATCGATCCTTCACCATATGGCTAAAGATGATCTTCAAACCAAAGTACCGCTGGGACTTTTCAAACAGGTTCTTTTAGACAAAAAGCAAGGACATAAAGATGAGGTCGATATCAAAGGTTCTGCCTGTGTTCACATTGTTGACTGTATACGTATTTTTGCTATGCGTGAAGGTATTCTTGATACTTCGACTTTAGCAAGATTAAATAAACTAGTTTCACTCGAGGCAATTTCTGCCGATGATGCTGAGTATTATGAAGCCGCTTACCAATCTCTAATGATGTTTCGTATCCGTGGAAACTTGCAGAAATTAAGTAAAGGACTAGTTCCAGATAACTACATTAACCCAAGTACACTTAGCAAAAGACAACGCACTGTACTACGAGAGAGTCTTATTGCGATAGACCGCCTTCAGACATTTACAGGTTCAAGCTTTCGAGTAGAAGGCTTCCTGTGATTTGACTTCAGACATGGCACTAGCCCTTGTGATAGTACCCTGAAATTTGGAGGAATTGCAGCTTGTTCAATACTTTACTTAAACTAGTTAAAAAGAGCCCCACAGATACCTTTCTGCTCAGCTCACCGAGATTACCAAGCTTACATGATAAGCTCACCGCTTTAAGATATCAAACTTGGCCAGAATATATCTTAAATAGTAGTCGGTTCGTTGTCTTCGATACTGAAACAACCGGTTTTTTTTATAATAAAAAGGACGAGATCATCTCCGTAGGAGCTGTAGCCATTGAAAATGGTCTAATCACTGAATCCTGTTTCTCTCAGTTTGTTAACCCCAATCGGCCTATTCCTTTAATCGCTACAGAAATTACAGGAATCACCAATGAAATGGTTGCTGATTGTCCAGATATTTTAACTGTATTGGACCAATTTTTAGACTTCAAAGGGCTTTCCCCCTTAATAGCTCATACTGCCTCTTTTGACTTAAACTTCATAAATGTGAAACTACGCAGATATTGTGGTCATCGACTTAATACCCAAACTATCGACACTCTTCTACTGGCTCAACTTCTTTTTCCTAAGGAGGAAAACCTTCGTTCTTTAGATTCCTTAGCCCTACATTACGATATTGAACCTATTGGAAGGCACACTGCCCTTGGGGATGCCCTTATCACTGCCCAAATTTACACTAAAATGCTGGACAGCTTATTCGACATGGGAATAAAGACTACCTATCAACTAGCCAATCATCTACTTTTTAAACGATTAATCTAATATGCAGAACACCAATTAAAGCCTGAATTTCCATCCCAACAATGTCAAAACCGTGCTTTCCCTGAATGGTGCGTTACTCAACGACTCTTGTAATCATTGGTATGGTCGTTATTACCAATAATGTAACTTGCACATATTCAAAAGAGGTCAGATTCATTTACTTTGAATCAGACCTCTTTTTGAATTTTAGACGCCTATTACTATTCAATTTCTGCTGTTCCTTCCAATAGAGACCAGATTTTGGGCTAGGTTAGAAATATTATTAAGTGACGCAGTAAGTTCGGCGATTTCGACAGCCTGCTGTTCGCTTATTATACTCTGTTGATTTATGGAAACAATAAAAATATTTATTGTTTCCATAATACGTTGAATATCACTTTCAATCACCGTTGATGCCGTATTGGTAGTATCAGCTAATTTACGGACCTCCTCAGCTACAATTTTGAAGCCACGCCCATGTTCTCCCGCCCGCGCCGCCTCAATCGAAGCATTGATACCTAGGATTTTACTTTTCGCAGAGATTTGCTTGATACCTTTAATAACTTCGGCCATGTGCTCAATATTTCGACGTATTTGCCCTGTAGCATTATCCATGCTCTTAGCATTTGCAGCAACTTCCTCGCTATCAGCTGAAATGTTCTGTGCTGAAGCAAATACGCTTTCCGTTCCAACTAGAAGTTGCTCACCCATCAATACGAGCGAATCAAATTGCTCGGTGGAAATCACTACAGACATCGCACCTACGATCAGACCCTCATCTCTAATCGGTGCGGCTATTGACACATAAGGAATCTTGAATCGAGTTTGATCATTAACCTTGACAACCACGCGTTCTCCAGAATGAAATGCTTTATAAGCACCTGATTGTTTGTATTGTTCCATTGAATCGCCTTGACGGACACCTATGTCCAAATCAGGATGAAAGGAGGTGACCAATACTCTCTCTTTGTCTATAACGAACACAGAGATAGCTTGTTCATACCACTCTTGCAGCACAGGCGCTAAAACAATTGCATGTTCCAATTTCAGTAGACCCATCTCCCCTCTACATAAAAAGATATCAAAATCTATATTACCAAGTTTACAGAATTCAGAGTAACATCAAGATACATAATCTCCTTCTCATTGTCACTTTGGAAGAAGACCCTGTCTTTTTGACACCAACTAAATGGCAGCTTATAAAGTCAACCTTTTTCCAGGTAATACTCTAAATACACAATAGCAAAAATATCTTGCTAAAAATCAATATAGCTTTGGGTGTTGAACATAGAAGCTATAGAGGTAATCAAGGCGACATTGTTTTGATTTTCTTTAATTTTCGATTGTACTGGTCTCCTGATTCGAACCTTGCAAATATGATTACATCACTATATAAACTTTTACGCACTCCAGGCGCTAAATCAAACAACATACTTACCCGCTTCACTCACTGCCGCAGCAATCTCTTGTCTCATCGCAATAACATTCTTCGGAGCATAATCCGCTAATTTCCTTAGGTCTAATTCTAGGGCCTGGAGTGTTTCACCTTCTACTAAAGCGGCTATAGTATCTTTAGCGATCAGCTCCAACTTGCCAATATGCGAATATATGAAAGCTTCAATCATAGAAGTTTTGAGCTTTGTCCCAGTTTCTCCGTCCTTAGCAAGGGCTTTCTGTTCTCTCAGCCAAGCACTTTCCATAGCAAAGGCTCCCATAGCTAAG